>Ga0070740_10002878_pt1 | contig 19218 bp, 25 predicted proteins | sample Coa_R2_FD_67286 | JGI IMG/M metagenome (GOLD analysis project Ga0070740, IMG submission 67286) | Surface soil microbial communities from Centralia Pennsylvania, which are recovering from an underground coalmine fire - Coalmine... | ecosystem: Environmental > Terrestrial > Soil > Unclassified ...
CGTTGCCAACCACCAGGCCAGCATAGGGCAGATGCGCCCGGCCGCTCATCCGCTGCCGGATGCAATTGCCCTACATCACCGGGATGATCGTGTGGCATCGTCATCCTTGCGATGTAGGCCTTGTCAATCTGTAGGGTGATGTGCCGGCGGCGCCGATGCGCTAAGATGAGCACGGGTTCATGGCGTTGATTCAGAGGGGTTTCTTTGTAGTGGCGCGATGTTCCTGGGAGCGCCGGCATCCCTGCCGGCCCCGGCGGTCCCAGGGCAGCACTGCAAGATCGGTCCTCTGATCGCGCGATAGGTGGCAGGGGTGCTGTTATGGTGTCGTCGATTGGTACGATCTGGCGCGGCCGGTATGGGCTGCGGCCGCCCGTTGCCGACGTGGCGCTGGCTCTCGCGCTGAGTATCGTGGCCGTGCTCGAGACCATCTCGGGGCAGTGGAGCAGTCCGGCTGTCCTGCTGATGACGCTGCCCCTGGCCTGGCGCCGGCGCCAGCCGCTGGCCGTTTTCCTGGCGATCGCCGCGGCCGCGGTGGGCGTCTTTCAGCAGGCGCCCTACGCCGGCCTCACCGCCGTCATGATCGCGGCATACTCGGTCGGCACCTACAGCCGTCACCGGCTGCTGTCGTTGGGCGTCATTATCGCCACCGCCACGGTCATCGCCACCGTCTTTCACGCCGGGTGGCCGCCGCTGCCCGACGCCTCGGCGCCCTATGTCATCGCGCTGTCCATGTGGCTGGTGGGCAACGCCATCCGCTCCAGGCAATTGCGGGCCGATGCCTTCGCGGACAGGGCCACACGCCTGGAGCGCGAGCGGGAGCAGGCCACGCGCGAGGCCGTCGCGGCAGAGCATGCGCGCATCGCCCGCGAGCTGCACGACGTGGTGGCGCACAGCGTCAGCGTGATGGTCGTGCAGGCCGGTGCCGCCCGGCACATCCTGAGTAAGTCCCCGCAACAGGCCGATGAGGCGTTGCGCGCGGTCGAGAGCAGCGGGCGCGAGGCGATGGCCGAGCTACGGCATCTGCTGGGCCTGCTGAACCAGGACGACGACCAGGTCGCCCTGGCGCCCCAGCCGGGTCTGGATCAGCTCGACTCGCTGGTGCGGCGCGTCGGCGAGGCCGGCCTGCCCGTCACGCTGCACGTGGAGGGGCGGACGCGTCCTCTCCCGCCGGGGCTGGACCTGGCCGCCTACCGCGTCGTCCAGGAGGCCCTGACCAATGCTCTGAAGTACGCCGGCCTGGCGCGCACCGACGTCATCCTCGACTATCGCGAGGACGAGCTGAAGATCGAGGTCCTCGACGACGGTCCCGGCAGATCGGCCGCCGCGGGCACGGGCGCCGGCCATGGCCTGGTGGGGATGCGCGAACGGCTCGCCCTGTACGGCGGGACGCTGGAGGCGGGGCCGCGGCTGGAGCGCGGCTATGCAGTGCGCGCCTGGCTGCCGCTGGATGGGCTCGGCCCATGAGCGCATGCGGCCTGCGCGTGGTGATCGCCGACGATCAGGCGCTGGTGCGGGCCGGCTTCCGCATGATCCTGGACGCCCAGGACGATATCGCGGTGGTGGCCGAGGCCCGCGACGGCCACGAGGCGTTCGCGGCCTGGCGCCGCCTGCGCCCGGACGTCATCTTGATGGACATCCGCATGCCCGAGATGGACGGGTTGGAGGCCACGCGCCGCATCATGGCCACGAACGGCGAGGGCTGCCGCATCGTCATCCTGACCACCTTCGACCTCGACGAGTACGTGTACGCCGCGCTGCGAGCGGGCGCCAGCGGCTTCCTGCTCAAGGACGTCACGCCAGAGCACCTGATCGCCTCGGTGCGGTTGGTGGCGGCCGGCGATGCCCTGCTCGCGCCGTCCATCACGCGCCGCCTGGTCGAGAGGTTCGCGGGCCCAGCCATGGCGCCATCGGTCTCGCACCAGGCGCTCTCGCCGTTGACGCCGCGCGAGGTGGAGGTGCTGAAGCTGATCGCGCGGGGGCTCAGCAACGCCGAGATCGCCGCGGCGCTGTTCCTGAGCGAGGCCACGGTGAAGACCCACGTGGCGCGCATCCTGCCCAAGCTCGGGCTGCGCGACCGCGTTCAGGCCGTCGTCTTCGCCTACGAATCGGGTATTGTACTGCCGACCGGCAGAGGTGGCTGACGTCCCATCCGGGGTGCGCATTTCCCTATTGTGGACGCCTGCCGGGGCCGGCTATGCTGCCTCATGACCTCCACCCTGCCACTATCCTTCTTCGTGACCTTGTACGGTGCTCTGCTTGCGAGCGTCTGGCTCAGCCTATGCGTCCACGAGTCCGGCCATCTTGTGTGCGCCTTGTTGGTCACCTCCCAATCGGTCACGCTGCAGATCGGACGGGGCCGCGTGCGCCGACGGTGGTGTTGGGGTCGCCTCAGGGTCATAGTCTGTGCGGATCGGTTAGTCGCCGTCTTCCTGCCGATCGCCGCTGTGGCCGTACCTCCCCAAGGCCTACGCTCACGGCGGGTGCGCCTCGCCCTCTACGCGAGTGGCCCGGTGGCCTCGGCCCTCCTGTCGATCACCGCTGGCGCAGTCATGATCCTGGGCCATTTTCCCCGGTTGTGGTTGCTCGCCCTGTGGGTGCTCGTCGCCGTCAGCGCCTGTGACGCCGTCATCAACTGCATCCCTTTTCGACCACGGCGGCGCTTTGTGGCGCGCGAGGGCGCGGCATCCGACGGCTTGCAAATGCTGCGCCTGCTGCGGCCGGCCCGTCTCGCGCACACCTTCCCCGTCCGCGAAGGCGTGGTGTCCCGGCCAGGATATGATCTCTGGCATCGCACGGTGGGGGACGGGGATTTGGAGGACACGTCCCCGCTGGTGCTGGTGCCCGGTGGGCCGGGGCTGCCCCACGACTATCTGGAGCCACTGGAACTGCTGGCCGGGGCCAAGCGACGCGTCATCCTCTACGACCAGGCCGGCTGTGGCCGCTCCGGTACCCTGAGCGACCCGGCGCAGTACAGTCTGGCCTTCTTCGTCGAGGAACTCGACGCCCTGCGACTGGCGCTGGGGCTGGAGCGCTTCCATCTATGGGGCACTGGCTGGGGGGCGAGCGTCGCCCTGGAGTATGCCCTGGCGCATCCCGAGGCGTTGCGCAGCCTGGTCATCAACGGCACGGGGCCCTCCATGGCCGACAACGTGGCCGACCTGCACGAGTTGCTGGCCGATCCCGATCCCGACGATGACCTCCTGCCAAGTCTCTCCTCCAGGACGCGGCGGCTGTTGCGCGAGCATCGCGACGCCTGCGAGAACACCGATCCCGACTACCAGGCGGCCGCACTCGAGTTCATGCAGCGGCATTTCTGCCGGCTTGATCCGTGGCCGCCGTGCCTGCTCGCCACTTTGCGCGGCCTTGGTCGGGAGCTGTGCCAGGCGATGTTTGGCCCCAATAGCTTCTATCCGAGCGGTCCGCTGCTGGCCTGGGACATCGGCGAGCGGCTCGGGCAACTGGACCTGCCCGTGTTGGTCACTGGCGGCGCCCACGACGATGTGGCCCCGGGCAGCGTCGAGGCGGTGGCCGCGGCCATACCCGGGGCGCTGTGGTGCCTGTTCCCGCGGAGCTCGGCCACCCCATTCCTGGAAGAGGCGGAGCGCTACCGCGTCGTGCTGGGCGACTTTCTGGCGCAGGTCGAGACCCGGCCCTTTGCCTCCGATGGCGGCGACGCGCAGGACGCCCAGGTAGACACCAGGACCGGAGCGCCGGACATGGGCGACCACCCACTTATCGCCCGTACACGCCGCGATCGTGCCGGCGCCGATGTTATTCTAGGGGTAGCGCAACGCATCGCATCGATGTGAGGAAGTCTCGTGTCCATTCGTTATGTGTCCGGCGACTTGTTTGCCAATGAGTTTGGAGCGGAGGCCCTGGCCCACGGCTGCAACTGCCGTGGCTCGATGGGCGCTGGTATTGCCGTGGGCTTCCGAGAGCGCTATCCCGAGATGTACGCGGAATACCGCCGGCGATGCAAAGCGATGCCGCGCGAATTCAATGTCGGCGATGCCTTCCTCTGGAAGACGGAGGGCCGGCCTTGGGTCTTCAACCTAGGGATCCAGGAAGATTATTGGCGCTCTCGCGCCACCTACGCTGGCGTGGAGGCGGCCCTACGGGCGATGCGGGCACAGTCCGATTCCGAAGGTGTCGCCAGCATAGCCATGCCCCGCATCGGCACCGGCTATGGAGGCCTCTCGTGGCGAAAGCTACGCCCCATGGTGGACAACGCCTTCGCCGATTGGCCCGGCACCCTCTACGTCTATGAGGAGTACATCCCAAGCCCGGCTACCGACGGATCCAGTTGAATCCGGTTGGGACCTGTTGCCAGGAGCTACCATGCACATTGTCTTGGCCGCCGTGGAAGACTCCCTCGTCAGGGCGTGGGAGCAGTTTTGCGGCGACATCGACGGGCTCACCATTCATCGGGGCACTATCCTCGAGGTCGCCTGCGATGCCGTGGTCAGCCCGGCCAACAGCTTCGGCTTCATGGACGGTGGCCTCGATGCCCTCTACCTGGACCACTTCGGCCCTCCGATCCAGATGGCCGTCCGGCGCGCAATCTACGAGCACCACCACGGCGAACTGCTTGTGGGCGCGGCCGAGATCGTCGAAACGGGCGATGAGCGCATCCCCTATCTGATCGTGGCGCCGACCATGCGGGTGCCGATGGTGCTGCACGACTCCGTGAACGCCTATCTGGCAATGCGGGCGGTCCTGGTGTTGTGCAGTACGGCGTATTTGCCTCCGGCCGACACCAGGGCGAGCGGATCGCCGAACACGTCCGGACGGTGGCGTTCCCCGGGCTGGGTACCGGAGTGGGGCGGCTGGGGGCGGCGACCTGCGCCCGCCAGATGCGGGAGGCCCTCGACGATGTGCTGCTGGGGCAACACCGCATGCCGCAGTCCTGGGCAGAGGCGAACGAGCGGCACCAGTCGCTCTACACCGACCATCCGCGCCGCTTACAGTACTGAGTCTTATCCCCCCGCGGCGAGCTTGCGGAACAGGTCGCCGAAGATGGCATCGCGGTCCACCGCAACCGCCTCGCGCACCAGGTGGCGATGGCGATCGTGGCTCCAGGTGTACTGCTCCGTGAGGATCGGGCTGTGCACCAGGACGGTGTCGACCCAGCCGGGATTGACGAGCCAGGCCACGGGCGCCACGTCCCACAGCGAGCGGGAACGGGCAAAGTGGTCCTCGAGATAGGCGCTGTAGACCTCGCACAGGTAGTCGGCGATGGCACTCTTGCCCTGCAAGAAGCGCTGGATCTCGGCCTGCGTCGTGCGCAGGTGCTCGGCCACGTTGATGCAGGGCACTACCACCAACGGAACCCCCGAGTCAAAGAGCAGCCGTGAGGCTGTAAGATCCTGGCGCAAGTTGAATTCCCTGGCCGTTGGCCAGGTGCTGGGTTGGCCGCCGAGCCACACCACCACGATGCGCGTGATGATCTCCGGCGCGGCGAGGATGGCCGAGGCGACGTTGGTCGGTGCCCCGATGGCCACGACGTAGAGCAGATCATCGCGTTCTTGCAGCGCCCGATTGATCAGGTCATCCGCCGCGGGGCTGGAGACCGGACCGTCGGACCCGGACAGCCAACCCGTTGATCCGGTGAACACCGGCGGACGCTGGGCGGGCCCGACGCGATCGAGCACCCGCTGGATCTCCTCGTAGCTCTTCTGCATGCCATCCGCCGGCCCCGTCGAGCGATCGTTGTGGAACGGCGCCGCGTAGACCGCTTCGAGCGTGAGTCGCCGCGGCGAGAGCAGAACATAGGACAGGGCGAACTGATCGTCGATCTCATTGTAGGTGTCGGTGTCCAGAACCATCCGGACGTGATGGGCCGGCGGCTCAAGGAGAGCAAGGCGCCTGCTCTCGGACAACGTGGGCACAGTCACGGCTCACTCCTTCCGATACATACTCTATCAGTTGAGACCGCTCCATCGATTCTGTTGTCGTCAAGACAGACACCGATCAACCAGCATGGGTACCGTCCGGCGTGGTAGCATGATGTATGTTCCGGAGCGCGAGCTCGCTCCTGCGCCACTAGATGGCCGCGGCAACGGCTCGGTCCGGAACGACCGCCGCTCGTCTACTGGAAAGGACGGGACGTTACGTCCCGGAGGCTCAGGTCATGATTGAGCTACCAGAAAAAACGACGATCGAGATACCGCCGGCGTTCTACCGCGACGCCGATCCACCTCTCCCGCCGCCGTCCGATCCGCACAGGCGTGAATGGGATGGCTGGCAGGACTGGGAGGACGACGACCGCGAACCTGTCCCGCGCTGGATGTGTTACGGCTTGCCGGCTATGTTGATCATTGCTGCCGCCTTTCACGCCGCTCTCATCTACATCGTCCTGACCGTGAAGCTGTGACATCAGCGCTAAGACTGTATCAACGTGGACGGGGCCGGCGACTGAAGTCGCCTGGCAGAGACGAACCGACTAAAGTCGGACAACGGTTGGGCCTATGCAATACGCCCCTACGGTGCCCGTCCCCCTGCCCGGCGGTTTTAACCGCCGGCTCCCCGACCGGGGTTCCCTCCGCTGAGGCAGCGTCAGGCGTCGCTCTACCCGCGGGCTCACTCCAGCGGCAGGCCGACGTAGTTCTCGGCGAGGCTCTGGGAGGCGGCGCGCGAGCTCGTCACGTAGTCGAGCTCGGCCAGTTGCACGCGGCGGTCGAACTCGCTCTGCCCGTGGAAACGATGGAGCAGCGAGGTCATCCACCAGGAGAAGCGCTGCGTCTTCCAGACCCGGCGCAGGCAGGTAGCGGAGTAACTGTCGAGCAGATCGGTGCGCCCCGAGGCGTAGAAGGCGCCGATGGCCCGCGCCAGAATGCGCACGTCGGCGATGGCCAGGTTCAGGCCCTTGGCTCCGGTCGGCGGCACGATGTGCGCGGCATCGCCGGCCAGGAAGAGCCGCCCGTAGCGCATCGGTTCGACGACCATGCTGCGCATTGCCGTCACGCCTTTCTCCAGGATCGGGCCGTCCACCAGCGCCGGTATGTCGTCGCCATCTCCGAGCCGCGCCCGCAGCTCCTGCCAGATGCGCTCGTCCGGCCACCCGGTCAGGTCCTCGTCGGGCGCGCACTGCAAATAGAGGCGCGTGATGCGCGGCGAGCGCATGCTGAAGAGGGCAAAGCCGCGCTCGTGGTGCGCGTAGATCAGCTCCTCGGAGATCGGCGGCGACTCGGCCAGAATACCCAGCCAGGCGAACGGATAGATGCGCTCGTAGACAGTCAGCGCGCCGGCCGGGACGCTCGGCCGGCAGACACCATGGTGGCCGTCACAGCCGGCGATGAAATCGCAGATCATCTCTTCGACCCTGCCGTCTGGGCCACGGAAGCGGATGGCGGGAGCGGTGCCATCGAGATCGTGCACGCTGACGATGGATGCCTCGAAGACGATCTGGCCGCCCGCGGCAAGACGCGTCGCGATCAGGTCTTTGACCACCTCCTGCTGGCCGTAGACGGTGACCGCCCGCCCGCCGGTCAGCTCGACGAAATCGATGCGATGGCTGCGCCCGGAGAAGCGCAGGGCGATGCCGCGGTGGGTCAGGCTTTCGCGGCGCATGCGCTTGCCGACTCCCGTCTCGTTGAGCAGATCGACGGTGCCCTGCTCCAGCACGCCGGCCCGCACGCGCGCCTCGACGTAGGCGCGGCTGCGTGCCTCGACGATCACGGAGGAGATGCCGTGCAGGTGCAGCAGGTGAGACAGCATCAGCCCGGCCGGTCCCGCCCCCACGATCCCCACTTGCGTGCGCATCGTTCCCTCCGTGCTCGGGCGTTCGGGTTGGACCCGCGTCCGCCGTGCCCTCGCAATATGCCTATCATTGTACTCGCCCGCTTCGCCACACCGTCAGCAGATGCCGGTTTGCTAGACTGAGATCACTGGTGCACGATCGGAGGCCCGATTGTGCAGTGCAGCCCTAGGGCCGGCAGGGATGCCGGCGGCGTCGGCCCGCAGGCCGCCGCCAGGAACGGCGCCCCACGACGAATAGGTTCCTATGTATAACCTCTAGCGACGTCCGTCATCCCGCATTTGTGATGACATGACCAACGCCATTGAGTCCACCCGTAGACATCCGCACGGTTCGGTTATCGTGACCGGCGGCAGCCGCGGGATCGGTGCGGCCGTGGCAAGGCTGCTCGGGGCGCGGGGATATCCGGTCGTCGTGAACTTCGTGAGCGATACCGCTGCCGCCCGCGATGTCGTGCGGTCAATCGTGAGTGCGGGTGGCCGGGCCATTGCCGTTCAGGGGGACGTGGCGTGCGAAGACGATGTCCTGCGTCTCTTCGCGCACGCCGAGCGCGAGTTCGGAGCGCCGGCAGGGCTGGTCAACAACGCGGGAGTGACGGGCGGCTTTGCCCGGCTGGAAGACCTGACGCACGACGCGCTGGCGCGAGTGCTCGCCGTCAACGTCGCCGGCACCATTCTGTGCGCGCGTGAGGCGGTGCGGCGCATGTCGACGCGACGCGGGGGCGCCGGCGGGTCCATCGTCAATTTCTCCTCGCTGGTGGCGCGCACGGGCGGGGCCGACGAATGGGTGCATTACGCGGCCAGTAAAGGAGCCATCAATAGCTTCACCATCGGGCTGGCGCGCGAGGTGGCCGGCGAGGGCATCCGCGTTAACGCCGTGGCGCCCGGGCTAATCGACACCGACCTGCACGCGGCCTGATACCAGGGCTTGGTCAGGCTGGGATGCTGCAGATGGTAGGTCAGCACGGTCAAGCCGTGCACGTGCAGCAGCTCGGGGTTGCGTACCTCGGCGGCCATCAAGGCGTGAAAGCGGTCCTGACAGGTCTCGTCGCCCGGCAGTATCGCACCACATTCTGCGCATTCCATGCCTTCAGCGTAGCAGGCTGATGCCCTTATGAACGGCTTAAGGTGATTGTCAAGGCGGATGAGGCGAGTCCGTCTCAAGACAGCAAGAAATGTCGGGCGGCGCCGGCGGCGACGGGCTATGGTAATGGTAGGCAGTCGGATGAGGTGGTACGAACGACCGAGTAGATAGGGCCCCGGCTGTTCGAGCATCAGGAGGTGGTAGTGATGGTGGTTCTCGATCACATCGACTATGCGGCCCAGAGCCCGGTCACCGATCCCGGTGAGCTGTCCGGCCGGCTGGACGCCGTGCCCGGCGACCTGGCGTCCCTCCAGCGGACAGCGCGCCAGCTCGTCTTCCATTACCGTGCTGACGGCGACTTCGCTGAGAACAACATCGCCGCGGAGCGGATCGCCGAGATCGATACGCGGTACGCCGATCGCATGTTCGGGCGCCTCTTCGAGCTGCACGACGTGCCGTTGGGCACCGAGCGCCTGCCGCACCAGCGGCTGGTCGGCTGCTGCCGCGACTTCACCGTCCTCTTCCTGGCCATGGCCCGCCATAGGGGCGTGCCGGCCCGGGCACGTGTCGGGTTCGCGACGTACTTCGTCGCGGGTTGGAATGTCGACCATGAGATCGCCGAAGTCTGGGATGCCGCCGAGCAACGCTGGCGCCTGGTTGATCCGGAGCTTCTCGATGGGCACCTCGACCCGTCGGACGGAGCGGCGATCGATCCTCTCGACGTGCCCGCCGATCGCTTCATCGTCGCGCCCCGTGCCTGGATGGCCTGTCGCGCAGGCGAGGCAGACCCGGCACGCTTCGTCGTCGATCCCGGTCTGGAAATACCGCAAACCAGGGGCTGGCCCTATCTGGTGCATAACCTCCTGCACGACCTCGCGGCGTTGAACAAGCAGGAGATGGTGCTGTGGGACACCTGGGGGCTCGCGGAACGCGACGAGCTCGCCGCGGCGCACCTGGACGTGCTCGATCGGGCGGCGAGGATCATGGTATCCGGCATGGCTGCCGCGGACCAGCTGCGCGAGCTCTACAGCCGTGAAGAGCTCGGGGTACCCGCCACGGTGACCAGCCACAGCCCCGCCGCGGACGCACCCCTGCTCGTGGCCGTCGAGCGCTCATAGCTCTGATGTGCATGATGGCGCCGACTTACTACTGGGCGGGGCAAGGGGCGGCGTCCACTCTCCTGTTCGCTCCGCCAACCACGCCGTGTGCGCGGCCAGCCTCTGAAGTTCGTGGCGCAGCTCGGGCGGCTGGAGGACGATCAGGGGGCGGCGCAGGCCGGCCAGGGTGTGCGCCAGCGCGGCCGATTCCCGTGCGTGCTGCACCTGCCCACGCACCAGCACGCCGCGCGGCGTCTCCTCCAGCGTTGCGGCCGCCGTAGGTATCAACTGTCGCGCCTCGTCCAGCGTCATTTCCAGCAGGATCTCGACCGCGAACACGCCGGGCATGGTGGCGATGGCACGCTCCACGTGCGACAGGGCGTCGAAATCGGCGGGTGGTGTGAAGGTCTCCTCGCGCAGCCGCGCTCCCAGCACCCGATCCACCCGGAAGGTGCGCAGGTCCGCGCGCAGGTGGTCGTAGCCGACCGCGTACCAGATTCCTTCCAGACAGACCACGCCGTAGATGTCTACGTCGCGCACGGTCTCCTCGCCCCGCGCCGCACGATAGCGTAAGCGGACGCGGCGCCCTCGATGCGCCGCCTCGCTCAGCACGCCGATCAGCGCCCCCGCCGGCCGCGTCTCATGCGAAGGACCGGTCAGAACGACCGTCTCCTGCACGGCGCGCACCCGTACCCGCAGGGCATCGGGCATCACCCGCTCGACCTTGCCCAGCGCGCCCTCCACGTCGGCCGGCGTGCCGGCCAGGCCCGCCTGGCGGACAAGGAGCAGGCCCAGGACGAGCGCGAGGGCCTCATCCTCGGAGAACATGAGGGGAGGGAGCTTGTAGCCGGGGCGCAGCCGGTAGCCGCCGTAGCGCCCGCGGCCACCCTCGACGGGGATGCCCAACCCGGCAAGCAGCGTCATGTAGCGGCGCACCGTGCGCTCTCCAACCCCCAGGCGGCGGGATAGCTCGGGGCCGCTCAGGCGGCCATACGTCTGCAGCAGCTCCAGCAGGGCCAGCACGCGCGTGGTCGGATAGGACGGCTCGGACACGGCGCTTCCTCCTTCTGCCCAGATTCTATCCCGCAATCAGGAACGTTTCTGTCCACAGAGTATGTCTGTGTGGTAATAAGATAAACAGGCTAGAGACAACAGAACGGGCCGGGAGCGCCATCCCGGCCCGTTGTGCAGTAGGGCAACTGTCGCCCTGGCACGACACATGCGCTCACGGTAGTTGCCACGGATTGGATGGTCCGTACAGCCCGTCAACGGGCATGACTCCGCTCTGTGGTGGGGCCGGGGTCGTTGTCACGGATTACCCCGGCCCGTTTGTTCTCCTACGGGCGCCTACTCCGCCGTGGCGGCCCGAATGCCCGGTTGACGGCCCGGTAGCCCTGCATGCGCCCATAACGCCGTAGGAGGGCACCAGGGCCACGGCGCGCGGCGTTATACCAATTTAGCCAGGACAGCAGGCGGTAGATCAGGCGTTCCATGCCGCGTCACCTCGCTGATTGTGGGGGGGGGCGTAGGGCGGCTTGTGCCGCGCGGAGCACCGCCCCAAGTTGCTCCGCGGATAATCGCTGCCGCTCAAGCAGAGCATCGGCCACGGCGGCGGTATACCGGTGTACACGCGCGCTGCGTAGCCTGTTCCGCGTACGGATCGTCAGCCATGCTAGCAGGGCCTCGCACTCTTCGCTGCTTCCGACCAGGTAGTTGGCCAGGGCTATCGCGGTCTCGCGGTCGCCCCACGCGCCGGCATGGTTGTATCGATGGCGGTGCAGTGCCTCCGCCTCGGCTCCGGCCAAGCAGACCATGATGTGCCGGTGAATCCTCGCCTCGCGATAGGGTGTCACGTCATACGCGATCTCACCCACCCACCGCTCAAAGCCGTGGAGGACGTGTCCGAGCGCATCTCCATCGGGGATGATCGATGCGCCGCGAACGCGGATACCCAGGTCAAACGCAACGGCTGCATGGCCGGCCTCGTGGTACGCCGTGGCGACGAGCCGCGCCGGGTAACGCTTACTCATGGCGTTTCACCCTCCTCCGCCGCCTGCACGGCCTCGTACTCCGCGATCTCCTCGTCGGTGGGGTAGAGGCGGTGGCCCCATATCTTCGCCTCGCGATACGCGTCGGCGTGGTGCTTGTCGTACTCGGGATCGTCGGGGTAGACCAGGCTCTTCCCGTCCACGAACATGTGGCCGAACTCGGTTTCAAGGCGGTCGTGATACGGCACCCAGATCGGGCGCCGCCGGGCCGCCGCTTGCCGTTCCTCGCGATACTCCGCGATATCCTCGTCGGTGGCGTAGTAACTCGGCACGTCCCGTGCGAGCGCTTCGGCCTCCGCCCGATGGCAGGCCGTCGCGTAGAGGGGATCGTCGGGGAAGACCAGGCGCCAATACCCGTCCGGCTCCCAGTCCCGTCGCGGGAAGTCGTAGGGGACCCAGACGGGTCGCCGGTTCACTGCCCCGCCCCCTGCTCGCGCTTCAGTTGGTCTAGTCGCTCGATAACAAGACGCCGCAGTACCGTGGCTGGCGGCGTCGTTTCGCGCTTGGCGATCTCCTCCAGTTCCCGCGCCCTTGCCGCCGGAAGCCGGACAGCATAGACCTGCATCGTTTCGCCCGGTGGGCGCCCTCTCGGTTTTGCTTTTGCCATGCTAATACTCCTTTGCCTGAAGTATACGGAAAACATTTCCCACCCACAAGTGACATTTAGAGTATTGAAAAATTATTTCTAATGTGCTTTAATAGTAGGTGTAAGGAGGTTCACCGAGATGCAACAAGCCACCACCCGCCCGACCAGCAAGACCCGCGCGTACACCAGCAGCCTGACCCGCGCCGCCTACAAGCCCAGCGTTCGGCATCTGGGGCGCGGCCTCTACCGCGTGCAGAGCGCGAGCAACCAAAACACCCACTACATCGTGGACCTCGTGGATCACACGTGCACGTGCCCCAACGGGCAGGCCGGCAAGGGCCAGTGCTGGCACCTGAAGAAGGCGATGGAGATCGACATCTGCCGGCAGCGCGAGGCCGGGCGCGCCGAGTTCCGGGAGCTGGCCGAGGCGTTCGCCGGCCTGCCCGTCCCTACGTTCGATTTCAAGGCGCGGAAGGTCGAGGCTGCGCCGGCCACCGTCATCCATTGCGGCGCCGGCCTCCAAGAGGCGTTCGGCGCCTAGAAACGACAACGGCCTTGCCGGGCTGCTATGGATCAGCCCGGCAAGGCAAAGGACAGGCCCAGGGCCGGCGACGGCGAACCTCCGGCTCTGGAAAGTACACAGTGAGGAGTTGAGAACACACCATGCACACCCTCAGTTTACCGGAGCAAGCACCGGAGCGCCCGCGGCTTGTGCAGACGACCAGCCCCCGGGGGCGTAAGAGCCGCCAGAGCCTCATGGCCGCGGACATCGCGGCGTTGGAGGCCATGGGCTGGATTGTCAGCGCCGTGGGCCGGCAACCGCGACAGGCCACGATCACCAAGATCCGGCACACCGCCGCCGGCGTCAGCTTCTCCGTCACGGTGCGCCACGAGGGCGCCACCCATGACCTGCTCGTGGAAGTTGATGAGGATGGGGAGCTCGACCTGGTGTCCGTGCCCGACGCGGACGACGGCGGGATTGTGGCCATCTTGCGCGTCTGCGCGGCCTGTTTGGAGGCCGATGGCTACGCGGCAGCCGCGCACGCGGTTACTGAGTTTGCCGGCGAGGTGCTTGATCTGATCGCCGACCAGGAAGAGGACGAGCGGGCCGAAGAGCGGGCGCTGCTGGCCGGTGTCTAGCCGTCCATACCCCACGAATGGGGCAGCACGATTTAGCCCCTGGTGGCTCGGCCCGCGGAAGCGTCACAGTAGAGGAACCCATACCGCCAGCCACCCGAAAAGTTCACTGACAGTTCACGCCATTTCACTGTAGTTCACCTAGGAAGGACAACCACCATGGAGCGCTATGCGGTTATAGGGGTCAGAGACCGAGCGCGGCGGCCCTGCCATACGTGGCACATCTGGGACCGCACGACCCGTAGTATTGTCGACACGTACCGAGTCCAGGGCATGGCCGAGGCCGAGTCCATCAGACTGAACAGATTATGGCCGAAGGTCGGCGCCGCGCTTGCGAATATCGCCGTTAGCAGCGCCAACTTCTCGCGCAACTAGGAGACATAAACCACCCCAAGCGCCATGGCTTTCGGCCGTGGCGCTTTCCCTTTGCCCTCCACGGCCGCGGACAGATGTTCTACGCCAAGATGGCGCACCTAGCCGTGAAGCAGACCCCACATTGCCGCCCGTGGCGTGCTGTAGCCAGCCAGGAGCGGCCGTTCTGTCAATAGCGACCAACCGGCCATATTGGGGCCTAATGCGTCCTGGGGCACTACAGCGCGTTAGGCGGGATATGCATTAATGCGACGCGGGGTCTGCGGGGATTAATCTTGGTCGGTCGCCGGGCTGTAGGTGACGGACATCCGCTCTGGTGTCGCAGGCCCGAAGGTCACGGGCCCGCTCTGCACATCCAGGGGATGCTTGCTGAAGTCCAGGCTGTAGAGCCCGCGCCCGTTGGCGATCTCATCCCAGCACGTCGCCGCCTGGGCGGGATAGGCGTGCTCGATCAGCGTCCTGAACGCGCGGGCGATGGCCGAGACCAGGAAGTAGGGGCTAACGCTGGCGGACTGCAACTCCGCCATGCGGTTGGAGATGGCCCGAACGGGCGGATACCCCTGCCGGTCCGTCCCTCGCGCCCCGTGCATCTCCTTGATGAAGCGCACGACCAGGCCCGGGCGCCCATCGCACAGGGCGCGCGCCAGGAACACCCACAGCCCCTCCAGTTGGTCAAAGGGAATGGTGCCCGGGCCGATCAACTCGACCCAGGCAACCAGGGCGTCGGTGATGAGCACATCGGCCTGAAAGGCGTGCATGAGTTGTTCGCGGCTCATGTGTTCCCAGTCAGGCCGATGTGCCATCGCTTAATCCTCCCTACTGGCTAGAACGACACGGGGTTGCTGAAGTCCTGGCCGCCGCCCCCGCTCCCATCATACGCGGTTGCCTCGGAATCCGCTTCGACCACCCAGGTAGAGCCGGTGTTGACGGAGCGAGTGAAGCCGCCGGAGGGTGGGCACCAGCCGCCAGACATGCCATTGAAAAAGCACGTGTAGCCCATCTGGCCGAAGTTCTGTGGCCCCCAACAGGCCCCCAGCCAGTACAGCGTGCACACATCTGCGTACAGGCGCAGGTTGAGGTACTTCATCGGCTGCGTGCAGCTCACGTACCCCTGCCCGGCCAGCACGACGAGCGAACCCGCGCGCCAGCCGTTCACGACCATCGTGCACGACCAGGACGACGCGGGCGTGAGTCCCTGATGACTGAATGTGGCCTTTAGATGAGTAGCTTTGGGTAGGTTGGGCTGAGTGCCAGCATGCACCGGGCTGAGCGGCAGGCTGGCCAGCAGCGTCGCGACGAGGGCCACAGCCCCCAGTATCTTCCTTGTTGACATCATGGTACCTTCCTTACGTAGCTTTGATGTGAGTCAGGGTTACAAGCGGGCCATGTTCTTTGGTAGGGCCATGGCCCGCCCATCATCTATACTTGCTTGCCTTGTTCTCCCGCACCTCCTCTTCCCGCTGCGCAGTGCTGGGGGCCGCGTGGCCGCGCAGATCCTGGGTGCGCAGCCCGTATTGCTGGCCGATCAGGCTGAGCGACACGCCGGCCTGTAGGGCTTCGTCGATAGGCTCGCGCTGGCTGCTCGCGCACACCGGACAATAGAGTCTCATCCGTCGCCCATCTCCTAATGCAGCAACCGGCATGCGATCGAGTAGTTTCTGCTCGTCGATGACGGCGCGACGATGCTCGCGTCGGGGAAGTACGAGGCGGACGGCGAGAACTTGTAATCGCTGCCGCTGGTGGCGTAGGCGATGGAAAGAGTTGTGCTCGTGGCCCCGGAGAGCAGGATCGCTAGCCAGATCGGTGTGCCCGAGGTGGCCCAGTAGGCGATGGGCACCTCGAAGAAGCGGGCCGTGCTGTTCAGGTTGAGCGAGTTGGCGGTGGAGTTGAAGTAGCCGCTGTTGGCGATCACGTTGCGCGGCACGCCGGCGTTGTCGTCGTAGATGGCCGCGCCGATGATGCTGGTATGGCTGCCGTCCGACACGATGCTGGCCCGCACCGCCGCGATGAGGCCGTCGCTGCCGGGGGTGACCTGCTTGCAGTAGATTTGACAGGCGCCCGACGCGGCCTCGGTGCTGCCGCCCACGCTGGTCGTGCCGAGGTCGGTCTTGGTGATGCCGCCGCCCCCACCGGCCGCCGCCCACTTGATGCCGCCCGCCTGCGTCGAATCCGCCGTGAGCACTTGCGTGTCGGACCCGACGGCGAGCTTGGCCACGGTGCCGGAGCCCGTTCCCACCAGCAGGTCGCCCTTGGCGGTGATGAGCCCCGAGAGGTCCACCAGTTGCCAGGTCGAGCCGCTGTCCCTGAATAGTTGCCCCGTGTCGGTCTCGTAGTACAGTTCGCCCGCCGTGCCCGCCGCGGGCCGGGCGGAATGTAAACCGCGGCCGATCACCGCGCTCAGTGCCGTCATAGATGCCCCCCCTAACTGATGACCATGATGACATCGCCGTTGGCGAAGATCAGATTACTGTTGCCGTCCGTCAGCACGTCGTAGGTGGGGTTATGCCCCCACGCCACGCCGAGCGCCTGCGTGCTGTCGGCCTTGAGGATCTGCCCGTCGCTGCCCACCGGCACGCGGTCGGGCGCGGTGCTGTAGCCCTGCAAATCGCCCTTGGTCGTGACATTGAGCCCCGAGGCGGCCGGCGTGACGAAGCCCGGTGTGAAGGCGTCCGCCGAGAGCGGCAGCGCCTCCCCGCACAGGATGGCCCCATAAATCGTGCCCACGAATGGTTGTGACGCCGCCTGGCTCAGGCCCTTCTGGTTGCCCACGGCCCACTCTTGCAAGCCGGTGAGCGCCGCGTTTTGCGTGCCGCTGGTATTTAGCACGCCGTTGACGTAGAGCGCCACCGTGCTGCCGAGCTTGCGCAGGATGACCCGGTAGCGCGTGCCGGCCGTGAGCGCGATGCTGCCCGTCAGCGTCACGTTGCTGCTGCCGGCGTTATCCGTGACCTGCGCCTGGATGACGCCACCCGTGCCCTTGATCCACAGCGCGACGATGGGATTGGCGCCGCTATTGGTCGTGCTGGCCCGCAAGAGCAGCGCGAAATTTCCGCTGCTGGGCAGGCTGGAGGGTGTGAAGTCGATAGCGGCGGTGAACTCGCCGCTCAGGTTGGCGCCGGCCAGCCAGCCATAGGCGCCGCCGCCCGAAGGCACGGAGAGGCCGGTCGGCCCCCAGGCGGCGCTGTCGTGCACCGTGGCCTGCATGCCGGCCGCCACGTCGAAGCCCGCGGCCACGTCCAGGCGCAAGAGGTCGGTGGGCCGGCGTCCGTCCGGTGGCGGCGTGCCCACCTGCACGTACGACCACCCGGCCGTGGTGGAGGCGCTGGGGTTCTGGCTGTAATAGAGCCGTTCCTGGCCCGGCGTGCCCGGGATGGCCAGCCAGATGGGGTTATAGACCTTGTTCTGGCTGTTGGCCTGCTGCCACGTCTCCAGCGGCTCGACGAGCACCACGGCGGGGCCGATGGCCTTCATGGAATTGCTCGGGTCCACCTCCACGATGGCCACGCGCTGCTTGGCGGCGTCCCAGGACGAGAAGGCGATATAGGCCCGCCCGTGCCAGAAAATGGGGGTCGGGTCCGCTTCGCCACTGGCCGCCCAGTAGGGATGGCCGATGGCGCTGAAGATGTAGCCGAGGTCGGTCCACGGGCCCGCCAGGCTGGAGGCGCTCAGGATGCCGATCTGGTTATTGGTGACATCCGTATAGCCCGCGTAATACTTGCCGTCGAAGGGCGATTGGCGCACCTGGATGTCGGCGAAGTTGCTGGGCAGCGTGTCGGAGAGCGTGTACGTCCCGCCGAAACTACTGGCCGTGTAGTGCTTGGCCGCGTTGCTGGCCGCCACCCAGCCCCACACGTGCCAGGTGGTGCCATCGAACAGGATGGACGGGTAGCGCACGGCCACCGTGGCATCCGTGCCCGCGCTGGAGAGGCCGGCAATCGTACTGGCGTGCTTCAGGACGGTTTGCGTCTTGTCGTCGTAGGCCAGGTAATAGACGCCGTTGTAGTACTGCAGGTCGAACTCGTTGATGCCCGTTGAGAACGTGAACAGTTGGTTGGCATGGCTACCGCCCCGCAGCAAGTCGACCAGGCTGACGGCGGCCACGTCGTCGAAAGGCAGTGCCTCCGCGCTCGCCGAGCCCAATTGATTGTTCAACCGCACCTTGAACGTGGGATGGCCCGATGCCGGCACCTGATCGGCCAGGCCCACGCCCGTGGTGGTGGTGGTGGCGTCCGCGGGCGTGCCACCGCTCGCGGCGATGGTCACGTCCACGCGCTCACTGCCGGCGTTGTCGGCGACCGTCAGGGTGATATTCGAGCCTTCGATGAGGTTGACCGCGCGCCGTGTCCCCACAAGCGTGCCGTTCTTATCGATGGCCACACGGGCGTTACCATCGATCAGTCCGGTGATGGCATCGCTGCCGCCGTGCTCATGGGTGGTGTGGTGCGCCGGCAGGGAAGAGGGCGGGATGGGGCCACTGATGGCGCCGCCACTCAGCGCCCCGCCGCGCCAGGACTGGCCGAAGCGGGCCGTAATCTGCCGATCGATCTCCTGGGCCATGTACCTATACAGCCTTCTCCACATGGCGGATAAGGCGGCGTCGGTGCTGTGCGGGAGGTCGTTAGGCATCGGGGCCTCCCCGGATCTCGGCGGCGCGCCGACTCCAGGCCTGCTCGGCGAGTTGCCGCCCCTCCAGCGTCTCGGCGTGCGCCTCGGCGAGTTGGGCCGGCGCGTTCGGGCCTGCGAGTGCTGCGCCCAGCGTGTCCGCGAGTGCCGTGAAGCGGCCCACCTCCGCGTAGGCGATGAGGTCAGTCCACACCTGGCTCTCCCGGGCTAGCCCGTCCAGGCGCTCCAATGTGGCGCGGGCCTCCTCCCGGTCGCCGGCCGCGATCGCCGTGATATATGTCTCCCGCAGCGCACCCATCTTCCCCCGCAGGGCGTCGCGCGCGCTAAAGCGCTCCTCTTGCGCCCGGTCCAGCGCGGCCGCTGTGTTGGCGACCTGCAACAAGGCCGCCGCGTCCGCCGGCAGGCTCGTTTCGTCCGTCATGTTCTGTTCGCTCATGTCATGTGTCCTTTCGTTAGTCGTGGGGTGCTTCCAGTAGCGCGGCGCGACGCAGGGTCCACACGTGCTTGGCCCGGTCC
>Ga0070740_10002879_pt1 | contig 19217 bp, 15 predicted proteins | sample Coa_R2_FD_67286 | JGI IMG/M metagenome (GOLD analysis project Ga0070740, IMG submission 67286) | Surface soil microbial communities from Centralia Pennsylvania, which are recovering from an underground coalmine fire - Coalmine... | ecosystem: Environmental > Terrestrial > Soil > Unclassified ...
GTCGTCCTGGTCAACTTCAACACCGCCAGCGCCGCCGAAATCGTCACCGGCTGTCTTCAGGATTTGCACCGCGCTATTATTCTGGGTGAAAAAACCTTTGGCAAAGGCTCAGTGCAGAGCATTTTCCCCGTTGACCACGGCGCGCTCAAGCTGACCACGGCCAAGTACTACACGCCCAGCCACCGCGTTATTCATGAACACGGCATTATGCCTGACATTTTCGCTCCCATGAGCGACGCCGCCGAGGCCGCCCTGGTCCTCAAACGTGAACCGGGCGGATTGGAATCCCTCGACCCCGCCGACCGCGCCTTCGTCGAAAGCATTCAGGATACGCAACTGGCGCGCGCCGAGGATTTGCTCAAAGCCATTTTGCGGTACCGCAACCTTACGCAACCGCAGACGGAGAAACTGGCGAGTCCGTAGCTTCGCAATCATTAAACGCCGAACCGGCTGGACAAGGCCGGTTCTGAAATTCAGCGAATGACCCTTCTGGCCATTGAAACTTCCTGCGATGAAACCAGCGCCGCTGTCGTGCGCGACGGCCGCGTCCTGAGTAACGTCGTCTCCTCGCAAATTCAGCTTCATGCCGAATACGGCGGCGTGGTGCCCGAACTGGCCGCGCGCGAGCATTTGAAAAATTTGCTGCCAGTGACGCGCGCGGCTTTGCAGGAAGCGAGCAAAGACGGAGCCGGCCCGCCGGTCGCTCCGGAGGCGCGCCTGCGCGGCCGGGCCATTGAGTTTGACGCCGTGGCCGCCACGCGCGGACCGGGCCTGCCCGTCGCGCTGCTGGTCGGTTTCAAAGCAGCGCAGGCGATCGCCTTCGCTTTGGAAAAACCCTTCCTGGGCATCCACCATCACGAGGCTCATCTCTATTCGCCCTGGATTGGGGTCTTTGACCAATTCCAGCCAAACATCTCCCTCATTGTCAGTGGAGGTCACACCTTGCTGGTATGGGTCCAATCCGAATCTAAACACCAGGTTCTGGGCGGGACGCTGGATGATGCCGCCGGCGAATGTTTCGATAAAACCGGCAAATTGATTGGTCTGCCCTATCCGGCCGGACCGGAAATGGACCGACTGGCGGAGCAGGGGAATCCCGCCGCCTTCGAATTTCCGCGTCCGTTGCTCAACGACGCCGGCGATGACTTCAGCTTCAGCGGCTTGAAAACCGCCGTTCGTTATTTTTTGCGCGACCACCCGGCAGTCCTGAACAATGAACAAAAAATCCGCGACCTGTGCGCCAGCATACGAGCCGCCATTGTGGAAGTGCTGGTCACGAAAACCATTCGCGCCGCCCAACGCGCCGGTGTGCGCTGCATCACCGCTTCGGGCGGCGTGACGTGCAATCGCGCCTTGCGGCGGGAATTGCAGCGCGCCTGCGATCAAAACACCTTCACCCTCCGCCTGGCCGAAAAGGAGTTCTGCACCGACAACGCCGCGATGATTGGCATTCTGGCGGAGAGAAAATTTCGGGTCGGCGCTCCCTCCACCCCGTGGGACGCGGAAATTCTCCCCGGCTGGGCGCTGTCCTGAACCGGCGTCAGCCGAAAAGCCGGTGGCCGAAAGAGATTGAACGGCGCGGGAACTTTTTGCACTTTGGCCGCCTCCGAGAATAGATGAAACGTTTTTTGAAATGGACCTTGCCCGCCCTGGTCGCGGCATTCCTGTTGTTGCAACTCACCAACCCGCCCCGCACCAATCCGTCCGCGCCACCCGGCGACGACATTGCCGCCACCAATCCGCCGCCCCCGCAAATCATGGCCCTCCTGCACGCCGCCTGTTACGACTGCCATTCCAACGAGACGAAGTGGCCGTGGTACAGCCATGTCGCGCCGGTCTCCTGGCTTATCGCCAGCGACGTGAACGGCGGCCGTCATCGGTTGAACTTTTCCGAATGGCCGCGCCAGCATCCCGACTGGGTGATCCGCCGGCTGGAGCGCATCAGCGAAGAATTGGACTACCGCGAAATGCCGCCGCCGAAATACCTGCTGATGCATCCCGAAGCGCGCCTGACCGATGCACAACGCAAGGAATTGATCCAATGGGCGGACGCCGCCGCCGCCCAGTTAAAAGCCGCCCAACCCGAAAACGGCGAATGACCAGAGAACCGCACACCGCCGCAGAGATGAGGCGACTCAAAGCGGAAAATGATTCAGTCGAAGCCGAAGAAAATCCTTTAGCGGCGAAGGACAAACGGAGAACATTATGGGGTGTCCGAAGCAAATCGGCCCGGTCAACGGCGGGCCACAGGGATGGCGGATGAGACTGACTGTGCGTGAAAGTTGTTGCTCTCAGGCAGACATTGGGAACTCAAGGACCGCCGGCGGCGGGTCTGTTTTTAACCCGTCGAGCCAGTGGCAAGCTTCGAGGTCACGGGGGAGATGGCGGAAACCAGGGATCAATCAGGAGCTGGAATTTGGAGAGTCAGCGCGGCTGGAGATTTCAAGACCTCTCTCCTTCCGCCGGTGGCGAGCCAGGAACCGCCAGGGGCTCCGGCTCATCGTTTTTGTGGCCAAATTCCCCGGTGACGTTAAATTAAACTCATGTTGCACGGCGAATGGATTCCCGCTGTCGAAAAAAATTCGCGGCGCCTGTTGGTAATGTTGCACGGGCTGGGCGACAGTGCCGAAGGCTATCGTTGGCTGCCGGAGGCGCTGAATTTACCGTGGTTGAATTACCTGCTGGTCAACGCGCCGGACAATTATTACGGCGGTTATTCGTGGTTCGAGTATCCCGGTAATCCCGCCCCCGGCATCCGGCGCAGCCGCAAACTCCTCTTTGAATTGCTCGACGGTTTGAGCGCCAAAGGATTTCCCATCGCGCAAACGACGCTTGCCGGGTTTTCCCAGGGCTGCCTGATGATTGTGGACGTTGGCCTGCGCTATCCCCATCCCTTCGCCGGCCTGGTGGGCATCAGCGGGTGGGTGTTTGAAGTGGACCAACTGTTGCGGGAGCTTTCTCCTGTGGCCGGCCGGCAGCGTCTGCTGATCACGCACGGCGCTTTCGATCCGCTGATCCCCCTGGCCGGGGTTCGTGAGCAAGTCAACCTGCTTAAAGCCGCCGGCCTGCACGTGGAATGGCATGAGTTTGCCAAAGACCACACTATTGCCGGCGAACAGGAACTGTCCGTCATCCGCGAATTCGTGCGCGCCGGTTATTCCCAAACCGTGAAATGAGTGGCAGCGCCCAGCCGGCGTGAAACGGTTACCCTTGGGCTTCGCAGCGGGTACCGGGTATCCAGATTTGCTCCGGGCGCGGCTCCACAACGGTGTTCCAGTCTATTGCCCGTGCCACGATCTCGCGCATCCGCCCAAACCACCATTGGGCGCGAGCAATGCGGCGTTCGCGCCGCGAACGCGTCGGAGGCAGTGGAATCCCGTTGAACCGGAGTTCGAGTTGTTCATTGGTCGTCGTCATAGGCCTTTGTTTTTGACGACATTTTGCCAGAGGGGGTTGGACAAATGCTGTCCAAGCCTAAAATTTTTTGATTTTCCTGGCCCTTCGGGAATCAGGGCTGTAGTTCCACCACGTCGCCCGCTTCCAGCGGAATGTTCGCTCCGCTCCACAAAACCTGGCCGTCCAGCGTCGCTTGCTGGCCCTGGCGCTTGATGACAATGGATTTGGGCGGTTGAGAATCCAGGTAATTGGCCGTGGCCACCGCCTGCGCCAAAGTCAATCCCGCCACCCACGGCACGCGGGAATTTTGCACCGGGCCGATCACGGTCACGCAGGGGGATTGCGCGGTCAGTTGCTGACGCAGGGCCGCGTTCTGTCCGGCCAGAAAGGCGGCCTGTTCCTCAGCCTGAATTTTCGACCGGGTGGCGCAGCCGGCGGCGGCAACTGCCAGAAACATCATGACTGCGAGCAATCTCATCGGAAACTTCAACACCGGAGGCGGACGAACTGTTGCGCCGGGAGGTCACCCCGCGGCCGCGGAGGATCGCAGGGAATTTTGCCAGGCCAGGACGGCGTTTTTGATTTCTGCGGCGCAATGGGCACGGGGCCTGACGAAACGCGGCGTAAACCAGGGAAACAGGCCGATCAAATCGTGCAGAACCAGAATCTGCCCGTCGCAATCCGGTCCGCTGCCGATGCCAATCGTCGGAATGGAAATGGTCTGCGAGATGAGCCGGGCCGTCGGCGGGGCGACCAATTCCAGGACGAGGGCAAAGGCACCGGCTTCGGCCAGCCATTCTGCATCCTGGAGCAGCCGCCGTTGTTCGTCTTCATTTTTTCCCTTGACGTGGTAGCCGCCTTCCTCCAAAACGTGTTGCGGTAACATGCCCAAATGTCCCATGAAGGGGATGCCGGCGGCGAGGATGGCGCGGACTTGTGGAAGAATCTCCCGACCGCCTTCGGCTTTTACAAATTCCGCGCCGGCTGCCACGAGGCGTTTGGCGTTGGCCACTGCCTCCTCCGGCGTCTGGTAACTTCGGAACGGCAAATCGGCGCCGAGCAATGCGTTGGGTCTGGCCCGCGCCGCGGCACGGACGTGATGTTCCATGTCCGCCATCGTCACACGGGTCGTGTCCGGGTAACCAAGCACGACCATGCCCAGCGAGTCCCCGACAAAAATGACAGGCAGGCCGCATTCGTCGAGCAATTTGGCTGTCGGGAAGTCATAGGCCGTCAGCGCGGCAATTTTTTCGCCGCGACGTTTCATCGTCAGAAGAGTTTCCACCGTTACTTTCATTTTAGCACTGGACGCGGGAGACCGGGGCGCAGAAAGAACTGATTTTCCTCATCGCTCTCCGTGTTTTTCAGGAGCCAAAACTCCGCAGAAGCTCCTCGGGCGAGGTGGTGGCGGTGCCAATCTTGCCGACGACAATGCCCGCGGCGTGATTGGACAAAATCGCTGCTTCCAGGGGAGACGCGCCGGCAGCGATCGCCAGCGTGAAGGTGGCGATGACCGTATCGCCCGCGCCGGAAACGTCGAAGACTTCTCGAGCCACAGTCGGAATGTGAACCGGCTTTTGCCCGTGCCGGCAGAGCAGCATGCCCAGTTCGCCAAGGGTGATCAGCAGGATGGCCGGGTGCAGTTCCTTCAACAACCGCCCGGCGGCGAGCATCAGATTTTTATCCGCCAGCGGGTCGCCGCCGCGCGTTTCATCAGGCAAATTCGCCAGTTCAAAGGTCTCTTTGCGGTTGGGCGTGAGGAGCGAAAGGCCGGAGAGATTCAAATGATGCACCGGCTTGGGGTCGAGGCTCAGCCACACGCCGTGGGCGCGGCAGAGGGATTTGATTTCGTCCAGCAGGGGCTGGGTCACCACGCCTTTGCCGTAATCGCCGACGATGACGGCAGCGGCGTATTTTAATTTTTTCTTGACAGCCGTGAGCAAGCGGTCGGTCCATTGTTCGTCCAGACCGTCCCGCGTTTCCCGGTCAATCCGCACCACCTGTTGTTTGTGCGCCACGATGCGCGTTTTCACGCTGGTATGGCGGGAGGGATTGACCACCAGGCCGGCGCAGCCCACGTTTTGTCGCGCCAGAAGTTGTTTCAGTTGGTTGGCCGCCGGGTCGCGTCCGATCGCGCCAAACAATTCGGTGGGCACGCGCAGCGCGGCCAGGTTGCGGGCCACGTTGGCGGCGCCGCCGGGCATGAAACTTTCGCGTTCAAACTCCACCACCGGCACCGGCGCTTCGGGCGAAATGCGTGAAACACGGCCCCAGATGAACTGGTCCAACATCACGTCGCCAATGACGAGCACGGGTGTTTTGCTGGCGGCGCGCAGGATTCGCGCCGCGCGCGCCGCGGAAAGGGTGTTTGCGCTCATGTTCCCGTCCAGATAAAACACAGATCGGCCGCGGATGAAAATTTATTTTTGATTCGTCTCATGAGGCCTTGCCAATTTTGTTCCTTTGGCCGACCAATCCGTTGTTTGGGTTGTTAATCCAAAAAGGCGGTCAACGGGCTGGTGGCGCTGGCGATTTCGTTGGACGCCGCGAGGCCCGATTCAAAAGCCGCGCGCCCGGCTTCCACCGCCATTTTGAAGGCCGCCGCCATTTTGTTCGGGTCCTGAGCCACGGCGATGGCGGTGTTCACGAGCACGGCATCGGCGCCCATTTCCATCGCTTCGGCGGCGTGACTGGGTGCGCCGAGACCGGCGTCCACCACCACGGGAACGGTGGCCTGTTCGATGATGATGCGGATTTGATCGCGGGTTTGGATGCCCCGGTTGGAGCCGATGGGCGAGCCGAGCGGCATGACCGTGGCGCAGCCGACCTCCTGCAGGCGCTTGGCCAGCACCGGATCGGCGTTGATGTAGGGCAGGACGGTGAAACCTTCCTGCACCAGCATTTCCGCCGCGCGCAGCGTTTCCACCGGATCGGGCAACAGGTAACGCGGGTCAGGATGGATTTCCAGTTTCACCCATTTGGGCAGGCCGGCGGCCGCTGCCAGCCGCGCCAGGCGAACGGCTTCCGCGGCATTCATGGCCCCGCTGGTGTTGGGCAGGATCAGAAATTTGTTCGGGTCAATAAATTCCAAAATGTTCGCAAAGGGATCGCGCTGGCCGGATAAATCGGCGCGACGCAGGGCGACGGTGACCATTTCGGCGCCGCTGGCGTCCAGCGCCTCCCGCATGGCTTCGGGCGAGGAAAATTTCCCCGTGCCCAGAATCAATCGCGAGCGAAAGATTCTTCCGGCGATCACCAGGGATTGATTGGCCAATAACATTTGCGGCAGTTTAAGAAAAAAAATCGCCTTGTCGAGGCGTGAAGAAAGGCGCCGGCCTTCAGGGAGCGACCGGCTCGCCGGACGGCAATGAATTTCCAGCGGCTACTTCGTCTCCGGCGCGAAGTGGGGCGTTTGGATCAGGGATTGTTGGTGCTGCCGCCGGTGATTTGATCCAATTGCCGTTCGTATTGCAATGCCTGGGATTTGAGATGTTCGGAGGCGGCAGCCGGTTTGCTCAACAACACATTGAGTCTGGCGGCGGCCAGGCTTTGCATTTGCACCTGATGATTAAAAATGAAAACGGCAATTGTCGCCAGCAGCAACACCACAAAAATGAATCGCACCTGGCAGAGCCATTGGACCCGTTGCTCGGCGCGCCGTTTTCGGCGCAGTTCGGCCTGGGCCCACGGAGCCATTTTCAGTTCATTTGCCACGTCAAAAATGCCGCAATTTTCATGCCACCAATCTGATGCCGACGGCGAACTTGAGAGTGCCACCGCATGGCGCATCAACGCAACCAATGAAGGTAAACGCCCAGCCCCGGCGATGAAAATTCTTTTTCCCGCCGACTGGAAGGCGCTGTCCAGAATTTGGCCGGCGCCAGGGCGTCCGGAAGACACGTCGCGGCCGAAGGAGATGCGGCTAAAGGAGCAAATCCTTGTCGGTGACGGCGCCTTCGGAGGCGCTGGTCACGTGGGCGGCAAATTTGGCCAGCACGCCGCGGGTGTAACGGGGCGCAGGTTTTTTCCACGCTTTGCGCCGGGCGCGAAGCTCGGCTGCGGAAATTTCCAGATTCATCTGGCGCTTCAAGGCGTCAATGGTAATGGTGTCACCGTTCTTCACGAGGGCAATGGGACCGCCGACGCAGGCTTCGGGCGTGACGTGCCCGACCACGAAGCCGTGGCTGCCGCCGGAGAAACGGCCGTCGGTGATGAGCGCCACCTCCCGACCGAGGCCTTTACCGATGATGGCGGAAGTGGGCGAGAGCATTTCGCGCATCCCCGGCCCGCCGCGCGGCCCTTCGTAGCGAATGACCACCACGTGGCCTTTTTTGACTTTGCCGGAGAGGATCGCCTGCAACGCCTTCTCCTCGCTGTCGAAGCAAATGGCTTTGCCGGTGAATTGCAAACCCTCCTGACCGGTCAACTTGGCCACGGCGCCACCGGGCGCCAGGTTGCCGCGCAAAATCACCAGATGACTGTCCGGTTTGATCGGCCGGTCGAAGGGACGGATGATCGTCTGGCCTTCGGGATACGGTTTCACGTCGGCCAGTGTTTGCGCCAGGGTTTCGCCGGTGACGGTCAGGCAATCGCCGTGCAGCAGCCCGCGCTCCAGCAACATTTTCATCAACGGTCGGATGCCGCCGATGGCCACCAGCTCGCTCATCAGATGGCGGCCACTGGGTTTCAAATCGGCCAGCACCGGCACGCGTTTGCCCAGACGCGTGAAATCGTCGAGAGAGAGCTTTACTTTGGCTGCGTGGGCGATGGCCAGCAGATGCAGCACAGCATTGGTTGAACCGCCGAGGGCGATGACCACGGTAATGGCATTTTCAAAGGCCTTTCGCGTCAGAATGTCCAGCGGCCGCAGACCGCTTTTGAGCATTTGCACGACACAGGCGCCGGCGCGGCGGCAATCTTCTTTTTTGGCCTCGGAAACGGCGTTTTGGGCTGAACTGTTGGGCAGGCTCATGCCCAGTGCTTCGATGGCGCTGGCCATCGTGTTGGCGGTGTACATGCCTCCGCAGGAACCGGGACCGGGAATGGCGCATCGCTCAATGCCGCGAAATTCTTCATCGGAAATTTTTCCGTTTGCGCGGGCGCCGATGGCCTCGAAGACAGAAACGATGTCCAGTTTGCGGTCGGCCTGGCCGGTCAGACACCCTGGCAGAATGGTGCCGCCATAGACAAACACCGCCGCGCGGTTGAGCCGCGCCATGGCGATCAGCGAGCCGGGCATGTTTTTGTCGCAACCGCCGATGGCCACAAAACCATCCATGCCCGCGCAGCCCACCACCGTTTCGATGGAATCGGCGATCACCTCGCGCGAGACCAGCGAGTATTTCATCCCTTCGCTGCCCATGGAAATGCCGTCGGAAACGGTGATGGTATTGAAAATGATGGCCTTGCCTCCGGCTTCATTGGCGCCGTGCTCGGCTTCGCGCGCCAGTTGATCCAGGTGCATATTACAGGGAGTGACCTGACTCCAGGCGGAAGCGACACCAATAAGCGGTTTTTGAAAATCTTCCTCTTTGAAACCGATGGGATACAGCATGGCGCGCGCCGCGGCGCGTTCCGGGCCGTCAAGCAAAATGCTGGAGTAGGGACGCAGAGAATGAGCGTTTGACCTTTTCATGGCGGCTATTCTGCCGCAACCCGCGGATTTTGGCAAATGAATGGCGAACAAAACGGGCGTCCGCGGCCTGTCCCATTTCCATTCGCGCCTTCGAGTTTCGCCCCGGCGGGTGAATCCGATTGCTTCCCAATGCAGCGGCAACGGTTTTACGGCGCTGGATGCGGCCGTTCGCGCGGGTTGCCTGGAGAGATGACGCGCTTTGATTTCTGATCGCGGCTGCGTCTAACTGGCTCAACATCTTCCGCGGCCTGTTTTCGGACGGAGGCCAGCCACGATTCCAGGATGAAGTTCGTTTTCTGCAATTGCCAATCGGCGGGCGGCAGGATGTCGAGGCTGTCGCGTGAATAACCGGGGACATTATCATCGAGCGCCGGAGTGCCCGCTTCGCGCCGTTCCGTCGCATACAATTTGTCCATCGGCACGTGACGGGCCGCCGCCCAGTCGCCGATGCGGATGGCCGGCAGGGCGCGGATTTTTTCCGGCGTCCAGTTGGGAAAATCAATTTGCTTTTCCAACCACTCGACGACCGGGCGCGTGAGCCAGTAAGGCCGATGTCCGCAATTGGTCGGGGCGAAGGCAAAATCGAAAACATCGTTGGTGCCGCCGTGCAGTTGAATCGTCCGCTGGCGCAGGTCTGTGAAGAATTTCTCGCCGTGACTCGGAATAGCCACCACGGTGTCGCCCAGACCGTTGTAGATGAACGTCGGTCCGCGCGCGGCGTGCAGGGCGTAGATCATTGCTTGACGATCGCCCAGGAACGCGAGCGATTGCCACGGCCATGCCTGACACATTTTTTTGCCGGACGAGTCCCAGTATCCGCCCGGCCCGTCCAGATCGCCGCCGCCGCACAGGACGCAGGCGCGGAGACGCGGGTCAATGGCGCCGGTCAAAGCCGCCACAAATGAGCCTAACGAATAGCCACCCAGGGCGATGCGTCCGGCGTCCACTCCCGGCTGCCCGCGCAGAACCGAGACCGCTTCCATTGCGTCGCAAATCATCAGCCCCGCCAGATGCCGCGCCATGGTCGGGCCGCCGGCGATGAAATCGTGGGCGCGCGTGCCGGATTGGTGGCGGCTGTTGCGTTCGCCCTCGCCGATTTGATCGTAGGTCAGCACGGCTGCTCCCGCGCGGGCAAAGAGCACGCCCGTGTAAAACGAATACCATGAATATTTGTCGCCGCCGTGGCCGTTGACGACCACGAAGGCGGGAATCGTTCGAGTGGGCAGCGGATCGGGCAGGTACAAAATGGCCGGCACGCGCAAATTAAACTCGGTGCGGTAGCTGAGAGCCAGAGCGCGGACGCCGGCTGCCGGGGAAAAGACGCGGTACACTTTGGCATCCGGGGCCGGCAGAGGATCCGGCACAAAATAATTTTCACGAATTTCCCGACGTAACTGCGCCACGCGGGCGGCGTCCAGCGCCGGCGCGCTCGCCGCAACCAGAGCCAAAAACGTCAGCGCTGAAATGAAAATGGCTTTTGCGGAATTCACAACGTCCTCAAATGAACCGGCCGCGCAAGGTCCGCCGGCGGTTTCGCCGCGCCGTTCCGGTCAGTTTTGTGCCTGTTTCACTTTCAATTGCAATGCGGCGATCAGGTAGTCCCTTGTCGGCACCAAAACGGCCTGGCCGTGGGAAACCTGATAGGTGATTGACCCGGCGCCGGGCGACAAGCGATTGTCCGTCTCGGCGCGGCCCGTCACTCGAGGGTGCACGCCGGGGTTCAGGGCGGCGATGATTGCCAGCGCGGCGGCCTGGCGATCGCTGCTCCAGTGTTTGAAGTCCGGCAGGGCCAGCGCGACCAGGTCGGCGAAGTTTGTGCTGTTGGCGTACAGCACGTTGGTGTCGCTTGAGCCGGCGGTCATGTCCGGGGCGGCGGCGACGATGACCCGACCCGGCGGCAACGATTTGAGTCGGCGGATTTCGGCCTCGCAATCCTTTGCCTCGCCCTGTTCGATCATGGCCTGCACGTAATGCCGATGCAGGGATTGTTTGAACAGGTCCGGCAAGGCCAGCGCGTCAATCTGCTGCGTGATTTGGCGGCAGTTGTTGTAACCATCCACGATAAAATTGAAGTCGTCCCGCACGATTCGCCCGTGATTGTCGCGGGCCAGGCGCGCGAACACGGAAACGACCGTGCGGTATTCCGGCGTGTTGAAATCCAGGTCGGGATTTTTCTCACGCAAAAAATCGTCCACGGCGCGGGCGTAATCGCCGAGGTCGGCCGTCTTGAACACAAGGTCATCGGGAACGCCGTGCATTTGTTGGGAAACCGTTTCGTGGGGCGGAGCGGCGATGTTTTCACGCGCCACCGGGTGGCGATTGCCCGCCGGCAGCGGCGGTTCGATGATGGCCCATGAACCGGTTTGCGGCACATTGGTGGCGAGGATGGAAATTTCGGCGGGCCGCAGACCCGGCGATTGAACGCGGACCTGAATCACGCCCGATTGGCCGGTGGAGCGGATGAGATTGAGCGCCGGCGTGTCAATATACATCGTCCCTTCCGTGGCTTCGCTGCGGGCGATGTCGGATTGATAAACGGGCGCACCGACCAGTGTGGCCGGGCCGGACACGGACCAGTAAAGCGTATTGGTGGCGCCGAAGACATGCACTCCATTCGCATCCACGATGTCGGCGCGGACTACCGCCAGGGCATCCCGCGCCGCCGGAAGGCGCAACGGCCCGGCGGTGGATGACGGCGCAGACAGATCGTCACCCGTCAAACCGTCGCTCTGCCCTTCCACAAAACCCGTTAGCGTCAGGCGCGCCGGCGGGCCGGCCATGACGACCTGATTGGTGACCGTTTGATTCTGCGCCTGGCCGACGGCCATCAGCACGCCGGTTTCAACCGGGACATTTTCAAAGCGCACCACATTGGCCTGCTCCAGACTCGGATGCAATACGCCGATGTGGCGGCCGTTGACAAACAATTCGACGCTTTGACAGTTTGAATCCACAACCACTTCTTTTTTCTGGCCGAGGTAACGGCGGCTCCAAACATACGGGTGGATGTACACCATGGGCCGGGGCGAATACCAGGCCTGCCAGAGGTAATACATGTACTTCGGCTCGCGCCACAGGTCCACCCAGCCTTTGGGATTGACGAACACCAGCGGACAATGGAGATAGTGCCGGTCACATCCGTGATCCTCGTAAATCCACGTGTTCAGATTGGCCAGATCGTCCGCGGCGCGCCCGCGATTCAGTTTAATGAAGGCGGCAGCAGCCTGGTCGTGTTGCCACTCCTCGTTGCCGGCCTGCTGGACGCTTTTCGGTTCCAGGTCACGCACGTCGGAGTTGTACCAGCCGCGAATGGTACAGCGCAGCAGCGATTCCAAGGCCAGGTTGGAGGAGGTGGTGTTGAGGTATTTGCCCGCCGATTGGTAATGGTCGTAAATGTCGCGTGCGTGGATCAGGCGTGTGGTGTCCTCGGCCACGGCGTATCGGGAATCCACCGCGTCGTCGGTTTCATTGCCCATGCTCCAGAAGAAAATGGAGGGATGATTCCGGTCGCGGCGGATGGTCTCACGTAATTGCTGCACCTGAACCTCGGTGGAAAATTTCTGGCGCTTGTCGTTGGGCAACTCTTCGATGGTGATGATGCCGTGGTGATCGTTGAAATCGTACACCGCCGGGTCGTTCGGATAGTGAGCCGTGCGCATGAAATTGTCGTTGAGATTCTCGCGGATGTCCCGCAGGTCGGCCAGCAACAGCCATTTGGGAGTGGCATCGCCCAGCCAGGGCCATTCCTGGTGATGGTTCGTGCCGTGGATGATGACCTTTTTACCGTTCAAAATCAGTCGGTTGTTGGTGTAATCCCATTTGAACCAGCGGAAGCCGAGCGGGCTTTCAAAATGGTCCACCGCGGTGCCGTCGGAGTAAACGTCGGAAAAAACATGATAAACGTACGGCGTTTCCGGCGACCACAAATGCGGGTGGGGCACCGGCGCACTGATCTGATCGAACTCCGCCAGGGCGCCAGGCGGGAGGATTTTTCTTGCCGTCAACACTTGCAGCACCTGGTTGTCAGCGTCGGCAATCGTGGTGCGCAATTCACACTCCTTCGAGGTCGCGTAATCATTTCGCAGCCACGTTTTGACCTCCACCGTGCCGGCGGCCTCGCTGACTCTGGGCGTGGTCACGAATGTGCCCCCTTCATGCCGGTAGGAGCCTTGAAACGGAATGTGCAGCGGGTCCTTGAGAACCAGCCGCACGTCGCGGTAAATGCCGCCGTAGGTGTTCCAATTGCCAGCGCTCATGGGTGGAATTTGGAACCGGTCGTCCTGGTCGCAATTCACCGCCACCGCCAGCACATTGTCGGCACCCAAACGAACCAGGTCCGTGATGTCGAAATAAAATCCATCGTAACCGCCCTTGTGGTCGCCGACCCATCGGCCATTGACGAACACCTTGCAATATTTTTGCACCGCATCGAACTCGACGTAAATGCGGCGGCCGGCCGCCTCCGGGCTGATAGAAAAATGTTTTCGGTACCAGCCCCAGCCGCGCCACCAGTAGGGGTCATCCTTCTCGTGCGCGTCGTGGATGAAGGGATGCAGCTTGCCGGTCGTCTCGTAGGTCAGCCACGTGTGCGGCAGGGCGATGGCCGGCCACGTTGAATCGTCGAAATTCACTGCCGCGCAACCATTGGTATCGGCATTTTCGGACGGGAAATAATTGAATGTCCAGTCGCGGTTGATGGTTTGTTCCAGGCGAGGGGTGGACGGCGTTTGGTAAACATCGGCGTTGCTTGTACCCGCCGCGCAACAAACTGCCGCCGCCAACAGCCCCAAAAGGCGGCTGCGGCGCAACATGCCCGCCACGGTGTGACAGCCATTCATTTGAAAAAATTTATCAGAGGCCCGGAACCGGCGAAGCCGCGTTTCTGCAAATTGATATTCAGGATTTGCACGGGGCGGATTGAAGCGCGAAGGGTTGAACGCTGGATCACTCCGCCCTCCAAACAACGCCTGGCAACCGGCGCTTATCCGCCGACAAAGGCGGTTCAGCGGATCACACTTTTGCGGAATTCGTTTGGCGTCATGCCCGTGAGCCGCGCAAAGGCCACACAAAAGCTGTTGGCGCCCTCGTAGCCGCAGAGGTTGCCGATGATCTCCAATTTGTGGGAAGTGCTGGCCAGCAGTTGTTTGGCGCGTTCAATGCGCAGGCGCTGTAACTCCTGGCCCGGCGTGCGGTGGAGATAATCCAGAAAGGCCTTGTGCAACGCGCGGCGCGACATGGCCGCCACGCGCACCAGGTCCTCGACGGTGATCGGTTCGTGAATGTGTTCCAGCATGAAACGCAGGCTGGCGGCCACGCCCTTGTGATTGACCGCCAGGATGTCGCTGCTCTTGCGCACCACCAGACCCGCGGCGGGCACGCGAAGGGGATTTTTGGGCGCCGGCCGGCCATGCAACAAATCGTCCAGCAATTGCGCGCCGCGGTAGCCAAGCAGTTCCAGATTCGTATCCACACTGGAGATCGGCGTATGCAGGGCGTCGGGCGCCAGCAGGTAATTTTCCGCGCCGACAATCGCGACTTCCTCCGGCACGGCGAGTCGCGCGTCGTCGCAGACATCGAGCACTTCCAGCGCATGTTCATCGTTGGCGGCGAAAACGGCCAGCGGTTTAGGCGCGCGTTTTAATTCCGCCGCCAGCCAGGCGCGACGGGTTTCCAGTTGTTCGCGTCCGGGGCGAAATCGCGGCGAGCGATACCAGCGCAGCCAAAGGCAGTCGCGTCCGGCGCGTTTCAAGGCATCGCGAAATCCCTGCCCGCGCTCTTCATAGCTCCAATTGCCGGTGCGGCTGTAAAAGACAAAATGCCGGAACCCGCGTGCCAGGAAATGATCGGCCACCAGTTGGGCCGCATGGGCGTTGTCTTCCAATACCCGCGGAAATTTCAACTGGGGACGCCGGAAACTGAAATCCACCGTCGGCTTTTTGGCCTTCACCACGAATTCTGCCAATTCGTCATCCACACTGAGCCATGCCAGAATGCCATCGCCCCGCCAGCCCCAGGGGATCACGTGGTCGCGTTCCAAACCGGTGGACAAATGCCAGCGATGCTCCAACGCGTAGCGCTCAATGCCGCGGTGAACGCGGTAGTCATACCAGCCGAGGGCAACGAGAATTCGTTTTTGGGAATGACGCATGAAACCAATAAACCAAAGGCCGGCGCCGATTTTACCATTCAATTCTGCTTTTTCATCTTCAATTTGCGCGCGCCATTTTGGATGAGGCAGTGCTGCCTTTTCGGCAGGGCAGGCGGTTTCCGGGAAAAGCATGGCGGTTGTTTTTTGGGCAGGGCGGCGTTGTGGCGGCCGGTCTGGAGGTTCCCGAAAAAGGCTGAAGGCCAGCCCTTCCGCCGCTTTTGATCACTGCAAACGACCAAGGCGGAAGACGACCCGTTTTCGAAAAACGTTTTGTTGCTGAACTGCCGCGCCGCCGCTGGCAAGATGGACTGCGTATGATTCAAAACCCGATCCTTCCCGGATTTTTTCCCGATCCGAGCATTTGCCGCGTCGGAGAGGATTATTTTCTCGCCAATTCCTCGTTCGAATGGTTTCCCGGCGTGCCGATTCATCACTCGCGCGATTTGGTGCACTGGCAATTCCTGGGTCACGCCCTGGTGCGCCGCTCGCAACTGGATTTGCGCGGAGTGCCGGATTCCGGCGGCGTCTGGGCGCCAAGCTTGAGCTACGCTGACGGCCGCTTCTGGCTCATCTACACCAACCTCCGCCAAACCGGTCTGGGCCGGCCATTCAAGGATTTGGACATTTTTCTGACGACTGCGCCCGACATTCTGGGTCCCTGGAGCGAGCCGATTGAGCTGAACTCCGTTGGTTTCGACCCGTCCCTCTTTCATGACGAAGACGGGCGCAAGTGGCTGGTGAACCTGATTTGGGATTTTCGCAAAGGCCACTACCGCTTTGCCGGTATCGTGGTTCAGGAATACGACCCCCGACAGCGCCGGCTCGTCGGGCCGATGACGAAAATCCTGGAAAAGAAAAACATCCTGTGTGAAGGCCCAAATCTTTACAAGCACAACGGCTGGTATTATTTGATGATGGCCGAGGGCGGTACGAGTTGGAACCACGGCATCTCCATGGCGCGTTCCCGGAACATCCTCGGCCCTTACGAACTGGATCCACAGCCGTTGGTGCTCACCTCCCGCGATGATCCCACGTTGCCGCTGCAAAAAGCCGGTCATGGCGAGCTGGTCGCGACGCCGGACGGCGAATGGTTCCTGGCCCATCTGGCAAGCCGGCCGATCCGAACCGCCGCTCCGTTTCATCTCTCTTCGTCAGATAAATCGGACCTGGCCGCGGCGCACGCCGGCGAGCGCTGCGTGTTGGGGCGCGAAACCTGTTTGCAACGTGTGGAATGGCGCGACGGTTGGCTGCGAATTGCCGGCGGTGGGCATCATCCCCAAATAACATGGCCCGCGCCGCATCCCCACCGCGTTGGGAAGCAGAACGCTCCTTCGATGCTCGCGCATCATGCCCCGCGCCAGGAAAACGAGACAGGACGGCCGCCGTCCCCAACGTCCGTGCCGCCGTTCCGCGACCACTTTAATGCCCCGGTGCTGAGCGTTCATTGGAGTTCGCTGCGCAACCCCGCCGACGAATCCTGGTTGAGCCTGACCGAACGTCCCGGCTGGCTGCGATTGCGCGGGCGCGATTCGCTGCATTCGTTGTTCGACCAGAGCCTGATTGCGCACCGCGTTCGGCATTTCCGATTTACCGCCGAGACCTGCCTGGAATTTGCCCCGACAAATTTCATGCAGAGCGCCGGACTGATTTGTTACTACGACACGCGCACACATTTTTACCTGCGCGTCACGCACGACGAGGCGCGTGGCAGAATCCTCGGCATCGTGTTGACCGACGACGGCGCTTACGACGAGCTTGCCGAAGGCGAAAGGGTAGTGAACGATTGGCAACGTTTTTTTCTGCGAGCCGAAGTGGATTTTCAAAAATTGCAATTCCGCGCCTCGCCGGATGGCCGCTATTGGCAGGACATTGGTCCGGTGCTGGATTTTACAAAACTTTCCGACGATTACGGCACCGGACTGCATTTTACCGGGGCGATGGTCGGACTGTGCGCCCAGGATTTAAGCGGCGAGAAAAAACCCGCGGACTTCGACTATTTCGATTACGCGCCGGCGGAATCATGATTTGCCGGCGCCATCACGTTTTTGCCGGAATTCCGGGACAGGTTTTAATTTACCACCAAAACGGCTGACCGCTTTGAGCGACCTCCTGCATGTCTTGAAATTTGCGCCATTCCGCATGTCCATCCTTGAAACCGACGCTGCCGCCAAGAGGAAAGCTGTTCTTCAAATGCGCGCTGGTGTGATGAAGATAAAAACCGCCCTGAATGTCGGAGTAGGATCTGCGGATGGCCAGGTTGTACCGGTTGTAACTGTCAAACTCCTGTGAGGCATCCAGGGTGGCATCGGCCGTCAAAACCCGGTTGGCGACGCCGGGGATCTGCACGTACCTCCCCGTCATGGAATCCTGAATGGTCTCCGGCTGCAGCGTCGTATTTTGATTTGTTGTAAACAACCTGGAAGACCCATAAACCGTCACCCCGTTCACCACCGTATGGGTGGTAGGCAGGCCGTTAAATGCGAAAACATAGCCCATCACATGAAAAGGCGGATTGGCAGCCGGGGCCAGGGTGCCGTAGTTCCACAAACAGGCCGCCGCACCGTTGGGTGCGATGCCGGGAGCGGTGAAATTCACCCGATCATCAAATCCCTTCCATGCCGTCCCCGGGCAGTAAAACGATTTTTTTTCCAGGCCGCTTTTCAACATAATTTGCGCGGCGCTGTCCGGCAAATCCCACGCCCAACCGGTGGTGCCGACAATCAATGGCAACTTGTCATTGAAATCGCCGGCATAATTGAAGGTCGCCACTTCGATTTGTTTGATGTTGTTCAAACACTGGATGCGAATGGCCTTTTGCTTGGCGGCGGCCAAGGCCGGCAGCAACAGGGCTGCCAAAATGGCGATGATGGCGATGACCACCAGCAGTTCAATCAACGTAAAGCCCCGTGCCGGGGCCGGCTGATTTTGTCTGACAACGGCTTTCATATTTCGTCGTTCAAATCCAGTCATTGAATCATACTAAAATAACCGGTCAGCCGCGTCCGCGAAACGCCATTTCGCGTAAAAAAATCACCAATTTGCGGCAGAACGGCCAAGCCTCCTTTCACTCCGGCCGGTGGTTGCCGGAAAAGGCGGGCACTTTGACATTCGCCATTCCATGGCGAAGCACAACAACGACGGCCTTGGGACGCGCCGGAGCGTGGCCAAAACGGCGTGGCGCTTCGCTTCGCACCGCTCTCCAAAGCCATCGGGCGCGCATGGTTCGGCAAACGAGCGTTTGTGGGGCAAAGCCAGGTCGCGCGAAATGACGATCATTTTTCCAGCCGGAAAAATTGCGGGCCGTTCGTGACCGGCACGGGGATTTGCCATTGGTCGCCGACGATTTGCGGGGCGGGGGAGGTGAGCGGTGTCCAGGCACCTTCAATCAAATCTGTGCGCCAGAGCAGGGTGTAGCCCGCCGAGGCCAGCGGCCACGACAGCAGCAAATTGTTCCCCGCCCTTTGTGGCGGATTGAAAAATGGCCTGGCGTTACTCAACAACCGGTCCGGCCCCAATGCCTGGGTGGCGGCGATTTCCGCGGGACTCAACGCGCCGTTGTAAATGCGGAATTCGTCGAGCGTCAGGTCCGGATACGGGTCGGCGCTGTACAGCGACCGGCCGATGTAGTTGAACACATCGTTGATCGAGCTCAACGGCACCGTCACGGCATTGTTGACGGCTGCCAGTGTACCGTTGGTGTAAAGCGCGATGGAGCCGGCCGGCGGATTAAACACGGCGACGAAGTGAAAATTGGTTTGAAAGCTGAAGTCCGCGCCGCTGTAAGCGTTTTGTTCGCCAGTGTAATTGGTGGCTGTGATGGCGATTCGCCCGGCACGCGGCGCGCAAAAAATGTAGCCGTTGCCCTCGCCGCCGTTGGTGTCGCCAAAACCAAAGAAGAAACAATTCACCGGCAGTTGGTCGGGAAATGTGACCCATGCTTCGATGGTTACGGCGGCGTAGTTGCTCAAAATACCCGCCGGCAGTTGGATATATTGCGAACTGGACGCCTGCAGTTGTAATTGGCCGCCGGCCCAGGTG
>Ga0070740_10002880_pt1 | contig 19215 bp, 22 predicted proteins | sample Coa_R2_FD_67286 | JGI IMG/M metagenome (GOLD analysis project Ga0070740, IMG submission 67286) | Surface soil microbial communities from Centralia Pennsylvania, which are recovering from an underground coalmine fire - Coalmine... | ecosystem: Environmental > Terrestrial > Soil > Unclassified ...
AAATGATCAAGCTGGATCAATAAACATTCACGTAAATTCGCGGCGGCAACGCCTGCCGGGTCAAACGTCTGGATTTTTTTCAGGATTTTTTCGATCATGGCCAGGTCAGGCGGACCAAGCTCGGCGAGTGCTTCGCGAATTTCAGGGATTGTCATGGTCAAATATCCGGATTCATCTATTGCGTCAATGATAGCTTCTGCGACCACTTGTTCAGTCGTGTCAAATTTGCATAACAATGTTTGCTCAAACAAGTGATCACGAAGGCTCTTTGGAATTGAATAATTTTCCAATGTGCTATCATCATTATCATATCGATAAGCTCTATTTATTTCGGCGGAATAATTGAAAAAATGAGTCAAGTCTTCAGTATCATGATCGGTTGTTTCGGTTTCGTCGACTTCTAGCATTGGATTGGATTCAATATATCGCTGTACAAGTTGTTTCAGATCAAGAGTATTATATTGCAGCAATGTGATTGCCTGGGTTAATTGCTGGCTCATTACCAGGCGTTGCTCCAGCTTGGTTGTCAATAGCATCTTGTTACTCATCGACATCTAGCCCTTGTTGTGATAACCGCCTTCGTGCTGAACAAGTCGTTCCTCCGATGCGGCAGAGATGATTATATGCGAAAACTTGTTATCAAGCTTGTTACAACTAATCCCCATCCATCTACCAATACAAAGAATAGAAGCTTAAAAGGAAGAGAAATCACCATTGGCGAAAGCATCATCATACCCATGGACATTAAAATACTGGATATAACCAGATCGATAATCAAAAATGGCAGAAAAATAAGAAAGCCAATTTCGAAGGCGGTCTTTAGTTCGCTGGTAATATAGGCAGGCATGATCACTAAAAACGGGAATTCGTTTTTAGAATCCATTTTATTTTTTGATAATTCGGTAAATACTCTCAGGTCTGATTTACGTGTCTGTTTTAGCATAAATGATTTAAGCAATGTAATCGACGTATCAAATGCCTGCTCCTCGGTTAGTTTTCCCTGTAAATAGGGTTGAATGCTGGTTTCATTTGCTTTCTGAATGATAGGCATCATGACAAATAATGTCATTATTAATGATAAGCCAATTAATATCTGGTTGCTCGGGACATTTGGAATTCCAAGCGCTTGTCGCAATATTGCAAGTACGATGATGATCCGGGTAAAAGCGGTCATCGTAATCAATAAAGCGGGTAAAACAGTCAGAACAGCCATTACGGCGATGATTTTAATGCTAAGACTGTAGGAGACAGTCGAACCGGTTTGTTTGGCTATGAGCAATGGGATGCTTTGAACTTCGGCATGCAATGCAGTCAGTGGCATAAACAACAATATGGATGCCAAGATGTATTTATGTTTAACAATCCATGATCGCATAAACTCTGAATTTCCTTTTCCGCATCCATGAGTGAAACATTATGATGCGCTATTCCTATCCAATGTCATTCCTGATGCAGCATCCAGATACCCCCTAAATGAGGGCAGCTACTTTAATGCGGACATTTCATCTGCAAAAGAATGGTTTGTATATTGATCTGTTGCTGTCTGTTCAGGCACCATCTCATCAAAAACATATAATGTTTCAATATGACTTGGGGTCGCGCCAACCAATAAAACTGTATTGTTGACTTCCATTAAAATAACTCTCTCCTTAGCACCGATCGGTACAGTATTAATGATTTTAATATGCTTCGTCCTGGAGTCTTTGGTAGCCCTGAATTTTTTCAAGAGGTACATGGCAATCAGGATTAAAATAAGGATACCTAGAAGATTCAAAATCATGTGACTGTATTCACTGGTCATCGGCACCATTCCATAATGAAATTTATGATTTTTCCGGTATTGATGTCAGGCGAACGCAGTATTTTCCGTTTGCCGTGATAATGTTACCTTTGGCGATTAACTTGCCATTTGCATAGATGTCAACGGGTTCACCCGCCAATTTATTCAGATCAATGATTGAGTCTTTTGTAAGGTTCAATAAATCACGGATCTTTATCTGCGCTCTTCCAATTTCGATAGTAAGGGTAATGGTAACATCATTTAGTATGCCGAGTTTGTTTGGATCAAATAATGCTTCCTTCCCTTTTGGTTCAGGAGGATTGATAGTATCATTTGTGGCTTGTTCAGCGATTTTATCTATAACATCCTTGACACTTTTATCTATTTCATCAACGCCTGGCATATCATTTCCCCTTGAAGCACTAGATTTGATTTATAATTTTCGCAACCCGTTTTGAATTCGCCTGGCCCGCTGAGGCCCTGAAGAGCTTTAGGTTGTTAAGGCAAACATAAACCATGGTTGGATCACTGATTGGTATAAGATCACCGTCTTTGAGAGCCATGAAATCTTTGACCTTCATGCTGACATCGGGCAGTGTGACGTTTATGGTTACATAAGAGTCGACTACCTGAGTTTTGATAGCCGTTCTCCAGAAGTCTTTTTCACGATGTTTGCTTCCCTCGGTTTTTGCGGGGATGAACTGGATTAAAAAATCTTCCGTCAGCAGCAGTTTAAGAGAAGTCTCAACTTCATCAAAGAAAATGGAAAGATCCATTATATAAACCTGATCGTCTGGTTCCAGACCAAGATTTGAAGCCAGATTTTGTGAATTTGTTGTTTTGAGAATGTCATAAGTCAGGGCGCCGTATTCCACACAGGAATCCCTGAGTGCAGTCAAGCAGAGATTACTTAACTTTTCCGCTACAATTGTTCCAACTTTGCCGGGATTTTCTATGGTTTTTTCATTTGCGTTAATTTTTCCGCCAAACAGGAGATTTATAATTTGATGTAGCAAGCCCAGATCGACAAGTACCATGCCATAATGTTCATTGGGAGACAGACGGAAAACTGAATACACTGTTTTTTTATCAGAATCAGCGGCTAGGCATGCCGATACTTTGCCAAGGTTAAATGATTTTGTTTTAATAATAGCTTTTTTTCTGAGAAAAGAAGAGAGATTTTTTTCGCATTCAGATCTGACTAGTTCATTGATGTTATTCAATGCATAAGAATAGTGTTTGCCTTTCTCACCGCCAGAGTCACCACTGCCGACTATTTTGCTTAAGTCCTGCTGCTGTTTTTCTTGAGTGACTTTTAGAATTGCATCCACTTCTTCACTTGATAATACTTGATCACTCATAGTCTAATCGTCCTGATTATTATATTAATCATATATTAAATTACTTTAAGATTAAAGATTGGCTTCCCTTTTGAGGATAAAAACTAAAATCTATCTCATCTGATTGGATGTAAGAATAAATATAATATGATCAAATTAATTGTATATGATCAGTTTATTTACGTAATGTATTATCAATGATAAAACATTCACATTCTCTTTCGCAGGATTGCTTATTTTCTGGGGTTGATGCCTGAAAATACAGATATATCGTACAACTGCTCACCCTGAGCCCGCTGTTTGGCAGTGAATCGGTCCGGATATCCTTGATAAATAAATGTGGTCATCATTCTATCCATAAAATGTGGCAATGTAGCATCCAGATGCCTCGATTGCTGGTATCAAAGATGATTTTTACAGTCGAGTTTGGCATGACATTCACAGTATCTCTCTGGCTCTGCACAGGCTTCCATTTATTTCTGATATGTGTCCATGGATGTGTATGGGATGAGCGACATGCGTTACAGGGACAGGATTGGTTGTTGACATGCTAACAGGAGCAAAGATCAGGAGGGAAATGGCAAAACAACAATTGAAAGTGTTTTCACGGAAGTTTGAATTCTTATTGCTCGGTCTGAATGTTTTTCGCAGCCTGATCGGTCAGCAGGATAATTTCGATACGCCTGTTTGCAGGATCATCGCTGCTATGGTTGAAAAGAGTGTCTGTATCGGCACCGCCGACAATTCGCAATATCTTGTTATCATCAAGGCCATTGTTGACTAACAATCGACGAACTGCATTTGCTCTGTCAACAGAAAGTTCCCAGTTTCCGTAATAAGCCGTGTTCGAATACGGAATACTGTCTGTATGTCCGATAATCATGATACGGTTAGGATAGGAATTAATCTGTTTAGTCAGCCAGGAGAGAATGTTTTCAGCATATTTTTCAAAATCTGCCTTGCCCTGTGAAAACATGGGCTTGTTTTCGAGGTCGTGCAAAATGATCTTCAGTCCATCAGAGGTAACAACAAAATTGAGTGAATTCTTGAATTGACTGGCTGCGGGGTCGTTTTTTAGCTTGGCTTCAAGCTCCGCTTTGAGCTGCTTCATTTGTTCGAGCTGTTGTTGCTGTTTTTGCTTATCTTGCTGCTCGTCTCCTTGCGCATTTGACTTGTCTTTAACTTCAATTATATTTGTTTGCGGGTTACCTTGCGTAACACTGGCCGGATTCTGGGTTTTATCTAATACACCAAGGTTTTTTTCAGGACTGGTGTTGGCTACATCTTTTAGACCGGTGTTTTTATAAGTCGAAGGTCCCAGTTTGTCAGGCTTGATTGTGTTGGTTCGAGCAATATTATCCTGCTTTGTGAATACTTCTTTTAATGGTTTCTTGAAGTATTCCGCTATACCTTCCAGCTGGTATTTGTTCAATAAGGAAAGCAGCCACATCAGAAGAAAGAATGCCATCATGGCAGTGACAAAATCCGCATACGCGATTTTCCACGATCCGCCATGATGCTTATTTTGTACCTTCTTGATGCGTTTGATAATTACCCGGTGTTTATGTTCGTCTTCAGCCATTGGTTTCATTCATCTTGTTAGATTTGATGTCCCTCAATATTTCCTCTAGTTCCTTGCTATTTGGCCTGGAATCCGAATATAAAACCTTGCGTGCCATTTCAACAGCAATGGTTGGAGCAAAATTATTCGTTGACGCCAGTAAAACGACTTTAACAGAATGTAAGATTTTGGTTGTTGCCTGTAGCCGGTTTTCAAGTGAGGCAGCAATCGGTGCGGTGAAGCCATAGCCTATCAGGACACCCAAAAAGGTGCCAACCAGCGCTTTTGCGATTAATGCACCGAGTTCCTGAGGGGGAATGCCAATGGATTCCATGGTATGAACAACTCCCATCACTGCAGCAACAATACCAAATGCCGGCATGCTGTCGGCAACTTTGCTAATGGCTGTGATAGGCAATTCAGCCTCATTTTCGAAGGTTTCAATGTCAATATCCATAATTGTTTCGAGATTTGAAATATCAACGCGGCCGGTAATGATAAGACGCAGGTTGTCGCATAGGAATTCCATGATTTTAGGCTGATTTGCTATAAGTTTGTATTTGTTAAACAAGGCGCTTTCCTTGTAATTCTCCACATCAGCTTCAATGGCGAGCGCTCCGTCTTTGCGAATCTTATTAGTCAATTCGAAAAACATGGACAATAATTCAATATAAAATCGTTTTGAATATGGATAAGGCTTGAGACAGGAAAAAACAGCTTTGATTGTCGCCTTGATAACTTTTCCATTGTTGCCAATAATGAATGAACCTAATGCTGCGCCTCCAATGATTATAAATTCGATGGGTTGAAAAAGGGCATATAAGTGGCCGCCACCAATAGCAAAGCCGCCAAATACTGAGATTAGAACTATCAACACTCCAAATATTACCAACATGATATCGACCTCATGTATTACTTATCGTTATTTAGATGATACTCACGCCGATATTTGTGCTTTATTTGGACCAATAACGATAGCTTCAACTATTCGCTTTGATGATGGATTATAAATTTTAACGATTGAATTCAAGGCGCCGTCATCTTTTGCGATTCCCTGCATTGTAACGATCACTGCGTTACTTTGAGAAATAAGGCTGACAGTCTGATTCCTGTGTACCAGTAGTGGGAGCTGTACATTCTTTTTTGTTAAAACCGTTCCTGCCGTCACAAGACGGGAAGTTTCATTTCCCGTGACATCTTCTTTTTTGGTGAAAAAGCCGCTGAATAGACGGTTTTTGTTATAAACAGCGAAATCGATATCATCGTCAGTAATCACTTCTTTTGGCGGGATAGTGCGTTTTGCGACGATGACTTTTGTGTAAATCTGAACATCAACGGGAATAAAAATATGCCATGGCTGAGGACTATTACAGGATAACTCTACCGTCGATGGTAAATCCTGATTAGAATTTTTGGGATATGCCGCGCTAATATCGCCAGAGCAGGCAGAAATTTGCAAAGGCGTGTTTGATTGATTAACCTTTACCTCCACTGTTTCGTCCGGCGAAGTCTGTATATTGCTCATAATGAAGGTTTTGGTGATTTCATTGATTCGCTTGCTGGATTCGTAATCTGCAGCAATGACCTGGTTTGAGAGAATTGCAAATAAAAATAGCAAAACTCCAGAATAATTAAGAAATCTCTTCGCGGACTGCATCAATTCTTCCCCTGATATGACAATTACAAAACGATACACAACTGCTTCATGGTGTATCGATTATTATATACTGGTGCTTCCTTTGTGATCATACACACATTCATTCCGTGAACTGCACGCAGACAATTTTTCCCAGAAATTGTGTAATTGCTTGATATTGGTGAATATGATTTTGCTGTTAGTAGACAGAAATTGATAGGCTGCCTGTATTTCGGATTTTAATTCGTTAAGAGCGGCCATTATTTCAGTTTTGATGTGAGCATCAAAATTTTCTGCATGCTTTTCTATGGCATCCAGAAATCCATCAGACAGAGCAGGAGAAATACTCGAATTTATTTCATTGATTAAAGTAGTCAACTTTTCCAACAGTATGGTTTTCTGATGATTGCTATCGGAAATGCTTGTAATCGCATTACTGCTAAAATGAATTTGGTCATAATCCAGTAATTCTTTTATCTTGCGGCAATAGGTAGTCATTTGCTTTAATGCTGACACAAATTCATTGCTTGATTTAATTTCCATCATGAATTATCCGATTGTTTTAATATTTTTAAAAACGTTATTGTACAATTTGGTTGCCAGAACATCAGTGTCCACTTTGTAATTATTTGAGTCGATTCTGTGTTTCATTTCCAGAACCCGGGTTGCTTCATCCGTTGATGATTCTGATACCATTAAACCTTCCAGCGAACTTAGTTGTACTTGAACGCCACTGGTATTCAGATTTGCACGTTGTCTGTCCCCTGGCAGAGGTTTCTTGGAAGTCAAGATATTGTTCATATTATCAATATGATCCAGTTTAACATCGTTCACCATGTCTTTCTCCTTGCCCGTAGCTATGTTAGATCTAAATAAAATTTACTGTCTACATCTTGTATATCATTGTTTTTCAGAAAAACTTAAATATTATTTGCATCATCATGGCTGTTTAATATTTAAAGAAACCCCCTGTGTCTTTTGAGCAGGATTTATTCAAGCTTTGCGACCAGGGCTTTAAACGATTGGCTTGAAAATATCCTTAATATCTTTTCTGCATAATTTGTATCTGTTGCGAACCCGGCATTTTGTAATGCATGAATGAATTGTTGCGGATCGGCAGCTTTTTTTAAAGCTTCACTATAGCGATTGTTATCTTTCAGAAAATGAACATAATCAATGAAACTATCCATAAATGAATCATAGCTGCGGAATTTTGCTTTCTCCTTGGATAAAATGCCATTTTTCTGTTCCAGTGTTTCAGTCGTAATAGTCTGCTTGTTCCAGCTGGTATCAGCTTTAATGTTAAATAAATTGTAACTGGAATTATCTTTGCCTTGCGGCAGGATTTTTTTACCCCAGTTTGTTTCTAATGCTGCCTGTGCCAATAACAGTTTAGGATCGACGCCTATTACTTTTGCTGCTGATTTGGCAGAAGACCATATGGTATGAATAAACTCATTTTGTGAATTGAAATTGCCAGATGTGGATGGCTCTTTTGTCACCTGGATTGTTTGAACCGGAGTAGCTTGGGCTGTCACAGTTTCAACAGGATCACGGCGTTTGGATTGCATTGGCACTGTCTGGATATGTCTGATGTCTGGCAGGGTTAAATCATGGGACGATGGTGCGGGTACTGCAGTTTTTGATTTCGCCGATACGTATTGCTGATCAATGTTTTTTTCGATTATCTGGGCAAAGCCGGTGCCGGAATTTGATGTCAACAAAGACAATTGCTTATCAAACATATCTTCATAAAAATCCATTTGATCGCTGCCGAACAAATCACTCGAAAATGCTTTATTCGCATCGCGCATGCTGCTGATTACAATTTGCATTAACATGGATTCAAACTGTTTTGAAACTTCTTTTTTAACCGAGTCAGAATTTTTTCCGGATTGATAGCGTAAATTTTCGAGACTCTGAACATCAGTATATATTCTGGCGTCATTTGCAATTTTATCAAGCATGTTCGCATCCTTATATTATGTCCAGATCCGCATGCAGTGCGCCGGCAGCTTTGACCGCTTCCAGAATGGCAATAATGTCGCCTGGAGCCGCGCCGACATTGTTGATTGCGTTGACTAGGTCATTTAAGCTGGCGCCAGTAGAAAATACAAAAGCATGATTTTGCACGGTATTGATGTTGATATCCGACGCACTGCCGGTCACGGTCTTTCCATTCGAAAAGGCATTTGGCTGGCTGACAAAAGGCCTTTCTGATATGACAACGGACAGATTGCCATGCGATACTGCGACCGGGGAGATAAAGACATTCTGGTCGACAACAATTGTTCCAGTACGTGAGTTTGCAATGACTTTCGCACGTATTTCTGCTGGTTCCAGTGTAATATTTTCAATCTTTGATATGATGGGTACGTATTGGCTCATCAAACGTCTGTCATGATAAGTGTTTTGATAGTTTTCTTCCTCAGCTTTATATGAGGCGATATCTCCGTGATAAACTGGCATGTCACTCGAATCAATAGGCAGGTTATTTATTCGCACCCGTACTGAACTTGCATCCAATGCCTTTGCAACTTTTCGGCCAAATTCATGATTGATTGCCTGCTCAATGCGTTCAGCCGTGGTAAAGTCAGGCTGGGTTAGTTCAAACGTGATCGCGCCATCCTGTACAAATGGCATATCAATGGTTTTTTCTATCGTTGCGCCATTGGGAATACGGCCGCTGCCGGTGGAGTTAACGATGACTTTGGAGCCATCGCTGCCTTGTGCGCCAAATCCGGATACAACGACACTGCCTTGGGCAATAGCATAGATCTGGCCATCAGCGCCACGCAGCGGTGTCATTAATAATTCACCGCTGCGCAGGCTGGTTGCATTTCCTAATGATGCCACGGTGACATCCAGTTTCTGGCCGATTTTGGCAAATGGCGGCAGGGAAGCGCTGAGTGCGACAGCAGCGACATTTCTGAGTTGCAAATTGGTGCCTACTGGTAACTTGATACCAAATTCCAATAACATGTTTATGAAGCTTTGTTGGGTGAATGGGGCTTGGGTGACCCGGTCCCCGGTTCCGTCAAGACCGACTACCAATCCGTAACCTACCAGCTGGTTTTCTCTGACGCCAGCCAGATTGGTGATGTCTTTAATACGCGAAGCATGAGCAACCGATATCGGCAACGATAGACATAAAATCAGAAATAGGCTCTTTATCGAGTGCATCATTGGTACCTGCTAAGTGAATTTCCAATAATAGATATGCAAATTTCATGCCATCCTGCTGGTCTCCAAGATTATTTGATGAAGTTTCTGATGCCTGTTACTATGATTACAGACTAGATTGGCGTATGACAGGATGTCGCATGAAAGTACAATCCCAAAAGACTGAAGGCAGTAATCAGGTATCCACCAGCAATGAGACAGTAAGTACGCAAGTAAATGCGCCATCTGATTTTTTTTCTGAATTAATCTCCAGCATGCTGGCGTCACCCGGGATACAGTCTCAAGGCGAGGATGAGCGATCATCTGATCATTCCTCTGCTGAACAAACACAGGAAATGGATACAAGCAAACCTTCATTTGATGCTGTATTATCTGGCATGAATCCATTGCTCGAGCAAATTAAATCGTGCACTCTTTTGGATGGAAAATACCTTTCAACGCAGACAGCCAGTTCATTGACTGGTGAAAAGGATAATTCTGCGAATATTAATTCGCAAATCAGGGCGCATTTCCTTCGGGATTTCCTAAATCGGAATATACAACAATCGCTGGTAAAAGCAGATCAATCAGAGGTCCAGATGCATACGTCCGCCATGCTGATAAATAACATTGATGATGAAAAGCTTGCGGCTTTAATAGAAGATCAAAAATTGAATTCAGTTCAGCAAAATCCCGGCAATCCGCATTCATATGAAACCGTGAACCAGGATTCCGACCTTGAACCGATTTTGAATGCAGAGGGTAGTCTCCCGCTAGCGAGCCCAAAAGATCTAGATTTGTCGAAAAATCTGTTTAATGTAAAATCACAAAAGCTGCAGCAGCTTCAGGTTACGGATAGTGGGTCATTATCAACGACAAGCAGTCAGACGCAAGAAGATTCGATTAACCAGTATCCTGTGTCGGGTATCAATCCTGCAATCAATCCGATTCAGCATCAATTAACAGATCCAGTGACTGTTTATACTGCCCAAAAAGGTCAGGTACAGTATATGGATAATCAGAAAAACAAATATGTAGATTCATTGGTGCAATTAGGGAATATGATCAATGCCCAGACCACTCTTGCATTTAATGACAGGGAAGCTTCAGTTACACCATCCAGCAATGCTTCAGGCAGTTATGCAGATATATTTAACAAGCTGAATCAGCATGATTACGATTTGAAAATTGATTTGCTGCCTCCATCTCAGGATGCCTTGATGAAGGAATCTTATGATGCACATATCAAGATCTATCCACCCGAATTAGGCGCGGTTGTTGCGAAACTAAAATTGGACAAAAACAATGCTGAACTCATTATTGTGACTGAACATAATCGAGTGAAGGAAGTAATTCAAGCAAACATAGTCCAGTTGCGTGAAAATTTTCAAAATGCTGATATAAATTTGACTAATATCCAGGTTGATGTTCAAACTTCACAACAAGGAAGTGAACAATACACTTCTAATAATAACTATTCCAATGACGCTACAAATAATTCTGATGATTTTGGAAGCAAAAATAAGCCGATTGAAAATAATAAACCACAGCCGCAACGATTAAATTCACTCGTAGATACTTATGCGTAGACTGCATAAGTAAGTTGCCAGCAAGAATTTTAAAAAGCATCTCCAAAAAAATTTAAGTAAATTCATTCTGCGACGATAACCGGTATGGAAGCAGCAGATTTAAAACTTAAGGAGATGATTATGGCACTTATTATTAATACTAATATTAGCTCGCTGTTCGCGCAGCAATATTTATCAAATAACCAGCAGGGTCTTTCTAATACCATGCTGAGGCTCTCATCGGGTAAGCGCATCAATAATGCCGCTGACGATCCGGCAGGATTGGCAATTGCATCACAAATGATGTCAAAAGTTAATGGCTTACATGTAGGTTCGCGTAACGGTCAGGATGGCCTGAACCTGGTGCAAACCGCTCAAGGTGGCATGCAGGTAATCTTGAATGACCTGCAGACCATGCAGTCACTGGCGGTCCAGGCAGCTAATGGAACAAATGGTTCAACCGATCTTGCAAACCTCGATGCTGAATATCAAGTATTGTTGACACAGATTAACAATCTCGCACAATCCTTGAATTTTAACGGCATTAACCTCTTGCAAGGTGGTTCCGTAGCCATTCAGATTGGTGCTGGTAATGCAGCAACCGATACTATCTCAGTATCGTTGACAACCGCATCAACAGGATCTTCAGGATTGAATATCGCGTCAACATCCTTGACAAGCAATGCAAACGCTTCTACAGCGATTGGATCTCTGGGTCTGGCAATCTCTACCATCACAACCGGCTTGGCAACCCTCGGTGCTGACGCTGTTAATCTGCAGGCAGGTATACAAAATAACGATACCTATGCCACTAACCTCAGTGCTTCTCAATCATCCATCATGGATGCTGATTATGCGGCTGAGAGTGCTAACTTGGCGAAATATACCATATTGAGCCAGTCAGACGTCGCAATGTTGGCGCAGGCAAATTCGGCACCATCTCTCGTGCTGAAATTGCTAAGTTAATAAAATCCGCAAGCAATGATCCGGAGCATCTTGCTCCGGATCATCAACATAAAAATCAGCAACGAGAGGATGTAAAACATGACAAGTCTGGGCCTGAATCTGTTTAATGTGGATGATACAGTTAACGCATTAATGATGTATCAAAATGTCAGGCTCCATGGTATGCAGGCCAAGTTGAAAGCGCAAAATGTTCAGTTGAGCGCATATGGCAGTCTGCAATCTCTATTTACCAATTTTCAGTCTTCGTTGACAAATTTGTCCAATGCGTTCAATACAGTTGCATTTCAGGCGGCCTCATCTAATACGGCAGTCGCAAGCGCGGCTGTGACCAATAATAATGTTGGTGAGAGCACGCATACGATTACTGTCACGTCGCTGGCACAGGCGCAGGCGTTTGCATCGCAGGCAACATTTTCATCAAATAATACAGCACTTAATATCAATGAGACATTAACGTTCACAAATAATGCCAATACATCAGAGAACTTTTCCGTACAGATTAATAGTAACGATACCTTGCAAAATATTCGCGATAAAATCAATAACTCAGGAAATAACATTGGTGTGACCGCGAGCATTGTAGCGTCGACAGGTCCTGGCGGAGCAACCCAATATAACTTGCTCCTGACGAGTGAAACAGGAACGCTAAATCAAATCACGATCTCGGGTGATACAGGGAATAATTTTCAATTTAATCAGACTGCAGCTGCAAGAGACGCAGTCTTCACATTTGACGGTTACAGTGAAACACGGTCATCCAACCAGATAAATGATGTGCTGGATGGATTAAGCCTGACGTTAACAGGAATTGGACAGAATGTGACAATTACCACCAGCTCGAATGGAACAAATATCCAGGCTGGCGTACAAACAGCCATACAAAATATGCTGAATTCGTATAATCAGATTATTACATTTCTTGATGGCGACCAGTTTGTGACGGTAGTGAATACCAATGACGATCAAACGAAGTCGTCAGCAACAGTTCTGAATAATGCATTTTCTACCATCAAGCAGCAATTGCAAAACGCTGTCGGAACCATCTTCAATGGAACTGGGGATGTTCACAGCTTATTTGACCTTGGCATCACGATTAACGGCACTACGACTGTGATTGACCAGTACGATCCGACGCGGGAAGTTTCGTCAACAGGCAGCCTAGTCATCAGTACCGCCCCACAGACGCAATACAATGGCAGCACCACATTCAACTGGAAAATGACCAATGATTTCAATGCGATAAAAGAATATTTTACAGATCCTGCCTCTGGGTTTATTGCGAATGTCAATAATGAAATCAATAACTTCATCATACCAGCAAATGATAAGGGAAGCATCTGGAACGCGACCAATGTTATTCAAACCCAGATAGGCTCGACCAATGATCAGATCGATGCAGAACAAACCAGGCTCAATGGGGTTAAGAATGATCTTATTATGCAATATTCACGATTAAATGCTATGATATCCAGGTTTCAAGGATTAAGTGATTATTTAGACAAGCAATTCTCTTATCTGAGCACCTTAACGAAAGGGAGTTAATAAAGCAGGGAGTTTATTATGAGTAATGCAAACGACGCTTATAGTGAAATTGAAATTAGCACCGACGTGCTGACCGCATCCAGCCACCGATTAATCCAGCTCATGTTTGAAAAGTGTGCTCAACATATCGAATTATCGAAAACCTATATCCTTGTAAATGATATTCCCAAGAAATTGCACTCGATTTCCAAGGCCATGGATATTCTTGAATATTTACGCATGTGCCTCAATCATCAAGATGAAAAGGCCAGTGAGTTATCTTCCTTGCTGGATTCATTGTACGCATATCTGCAAAAAAATTTGGTACAGGCGAATGCGAACAATGATATTCAATGCCTTGACGAAGCCAAGAAAATATTGACGGAATTAAAATCCGGATGGGATGGTATCGGTGAATCCGCGTAAGGAAAAAATTGATGGATTGATGAGGTTGATCGATTCTCTAACTAATTCAATGCTTGAACAGATTGCCAACAGGATGTTTGAAGACCTGGATTCATTATTTATTCAGAGGCAGCAGTTAATAGATGAATTAATTGAATTGGCTGCTGATGATATAACCAGTGAAGAAATTCATTCATATCTTGTCACGTTTCGTCATCGGGACAACTCCATCATGCGCATGCTGCAGCAGGAATCAGAACAGGTAAAAAATAATCTGCTTCAGTTAGCCAAGGTCAAACGTTATATTTCAGCCTGAACATCCCCATGATCTGCTGATCTGGCTTATGATAGATGACCTAAGGGTGCGTCATGGGACGAGGAAACGAACCGGAATTTGTGTCAGGCATTTGACCTTGCATGGGACTCTGCATTTGTCCCTTCAGTGGTTCAGGCATTCGTTTCCAAGGGCCGGGCATGGGAGGCTGTACATAGACATAAGGCTGAATGTTCTGGTTTTGATTGCAATTATTATCAACGATGTAGGGTTGTTTGTCACCGGTCGTATAGACCGTGCTGGATGTTCCATTGCCATTTTGTATTTGATATGTTCCAGGCGGTAAGCCGTTTCCGGATGTACCGTATCCGTTGTTGCATTGGGGCTGAATCGGATAGGGTGCCTGGCTATTATTGTTTATGATGGTCTGGTCTGCATAGAGTGTGAGCGGTGAAAAAAGCAGGCAAATTCGCATGATCGTCATGATTGATTTTAATTTTTTTTTCATATGATGACTCTCAAGTTGCTGGATGATTTATTATACCATCAAATGGTTTTGATAGCTGAGTCTGTCGAATTGGCCACAATCACAAGCCATTATCATGATGCCGGCAATTTTTTGCCGCAAACGGCAAAAATAATATTTAAGAAATGCAATTATCTGCCGATATATACGCATTTTTTTCATAAAACGGTCTCGACTATCCTTCCAGGCTGAATTTCCATTGAAATTGTGATTGGCACGAATCTTGCAATAAATCATTTAGGCGGTTTACAGGATCTCTTCCGAAGCGACAGGAGCATTGATATGGCAGATTCAATTTTTGGGTTGTCTGAAAAGGCTTTACAGCTGGCCGAAAGCCGAGGTGTGATGCTCGCAAACAATCTTGTGAATAGCAGTACCCCTCATTATAAGGCGCGCGATTTTGATTTTAATAAGGCCATGCAGGAGGCCGGTGAAAATTATTCATTAGATACAACCAATAAAAACCATATTCAGGCTGAAAACCAGGCCGGCGGACAACAGATATTGTATCGTGTCCCCATGCAAATGGGGCTGGATGGCAATACAGTTGACGATGAAATTGAAAGAAAGGATTTTATGGAAAATGCGCTTCGGTATCAGGTCAATCTGACATTTATCGGGAATAAATCAGACGAAATTATGAAAGCCATCAAAGGAGAATAATAATGTCCGCACCAATCAATAGCCTCGAACAGATTCTGACAAATGCTGCGAGTGGATTAAGCGCGCAGACCATACGTATGAATACAATAGCAAGTAATTTGGCGAACGCAGGCAGCATCGGTGGAAGCGAGGAATCGACATATCATACGAAATATCCAGTATTCAGTGAAGTTACACAATCGATAGGGGGGCTTGGATCGGATGACCAGCCGACTGGTGGTGTCCGGGTGACAGGGATCGAGCAAAGCAAAAAACCACTGGAAAAGCGTTATGAACCTAGTCACCCTCTCGCTGACAAGAATGGTTTTGTTTATGCGACTGATGTGAATCCTATTGCTGAAATGACAAACATGATCGCAGCTTCCAAAGAATACCAGGCAAATGTCGAGATAATGAATACGACCAAGAATATGATTATGCAAACACTAGGAGTGATTAACACCAAGAGTTAACTTTAAATTGAGAGATCACTATGCCGATAATCAAGGATACGATAGGTTCCAGTAGTTATAGCAACGATGTTAATGGCGGCCAGGATAGACAGGGCGGCAGGAAGGAATTAACGAAAGATGATTTCATGACCATCTTTCTGACGCAAATGCGAATGCAAAGTCCGTTGAAACCGTATGACAGCGCTGCAATGCTGCAGAACATGTCCATGCTAACTTCATTGGCTTCATCCGAAGAATTGCAAAAGTCAATTCAGGGTCTCGGATTAAATATTGCGAAATCTCAAGTGATGACAGCATCTGGGTTGATAGGGAAAAAAGTACAGATCCCGGCAGGCGTCAGCCCACTAGTAAAGGATGAGGGGCTAAGCGGCTCCGTCATCTTACCTGCTGCTGTGACCAGCGTTACCATCACGATCAAGGATAGCAATGGTAATGTGGTGAAGACAATCGAAAAAGGCGCATCCGGTTCAGGTGTGCTGGATTTTGATTGGGATGGAAAAGATGCGAATGGTGGGCCCATGAAGGAAGATTTTTACAAAATTTCCGCAACAGCCACTATCAATGGCAAATCCGTGGATGTGCATACAGCAGGTACATTCAAGGTTGGCAGTGTCGCTATGAATCCTGCAACCGGTTCGGTGATCTTGAATGTTGATGGATTAGGCGGTGTGGATATGGGTGAAATAATCAAGATTCTGTGATCGGATTTTAGCGTAATTTGACGATTTATAACAAGGAGAGCAAGCCATGGGTATCGGAAATATAGCTGATAGCGGTATGCAGGCAGCGATGTCTAACATGGAAGTGATCAGTAATAATATTGCAAATGCGAACACAATTGGATTTAAAAAATCATATATCAATTTTGCGGATATCTACCCGTCGTCCAATGGTGCCGCTCCCAATCAGATTGGTCTCGGTGTGGATGTTGCCAGTGTCAATCAGGATTTTTCGAATGGCAGCTATCAATTTACCAGCAAGGCATTGGATCTCGGCATTAATGGCAATGGATTTTTCATACTTAAAGATCAGTCATCTGGCCAGTTAAGCTATTCGCGTGCCGGTCGGTTTAGCTCCGAACAGGGGTATCTCATGTTTGGAAACAAAAGACTGCAGGGATTCCAGGCCGTGAATGGCACAATTCCTTCTGGCGGCACTGTCTCTGATTTACAAGTCAGCAATGCTGCCTTGCCGGCGAAAGCGAGTACGACAGCACAAGTGCAAGTCAATCTGAATTCCAATCAGGATCCTCCGACAGGTGTGTTCGATCCTAATAATAATACGACATTCAATTATCAATCATCTGTGCCGATCTATGACAGTCTTGGCAATCAACACACAGTCACATCCTATTATGTCAAGACATCAGCGAATAACTGGAATGTAAATGTCTATGTCGATGGAGCTTCCGTCGGATCGGGTACGATGACATTTTCACAAACCGGTCAATTATCGGCTACAACAGGTTTAAACAGTTTGAGCTATTCGCCGACAACCGGTGCCACATCACCGCAAACGTTTTCACTGAATATGACCGGATCAACGCAATACGGTAGTCCCAATGGAATAAATTTGACTCAGGCTGACGGATATCCGCCGGGCAACTATACCGGAGTCATGGTGGATGGTGACGGCAATGTCTGGATGCAGTATACCAACAGTCAGAAATTATTGGCTGGTCAGGTTGCAATTGCGACCTTCCAGTCGCCGGATGGCCTGGCTGACATTGGTAATATGTCATGGATTGCAACCAGTGCCTCAGGCAATCCCATCATTAGCCAGAGTAATAGTCTTGGCAATATTCGTGCAGGCTATGTTGAATTGTCAAATGTCGATTTAACCACTGAAATGGTCAATCTGCTCAGTGCACAGCATACATTTCAGGCAAACGCGCAGGTTGAAAATACTTACAATGAAGTGATGCAGACAGTCATCAAACTTTAATTGAAAGGAACGCACCATGGATAAATCCTTATATATCAGTATGAACAGCGCATACAATGCGATGCGTCAACTGGAAGTGATGACCAACAATCTTGCAAATGTCAATACAACGGCATTCCGGGCAGACTCAACCTATGTGCAGCAACAGCCTGTGAAGGAAACAGGAATGCAAAGCAGGGTCTACTCCAAATTGGATAAAACATACACTGACTTCAAAAAAGGATCTATCCTGAGCACGGACCGTGATTTGGATATTGCGCTGGATGGAGACGGATTCATCGCAGTGCAATCCAAATCCGGCAAGGAAGCTTACACACGTGCAGGCAGTCTGCAATTGAAAAATGGTGTATTGACGACGCAATCCGGTGAATTGGTGCTGGGAAATGGCGGGGCAATCAATATTTCCAACGCAGACAGAATCAGCATTGCGCCTGATGGAACTATTTCGGCCCGGTATATCGGGGAGACTGAAATGGTGGCAGTAGACAGGATCAAGTTGACGAATCCTCAGACATCGGAATTACAAAAGGGGCCTGATTCATTATTTTATCTTCCGAATGGCGGCACAGCGCCGCAAGATGAGAATGTGAAAATTGTCAGCGGTTCTTTGGAGGGAAGTAATGTGAGTGCAATTGAAACCATGACGCAACTAATCGACTTGACCAGGCATTATCAGATTCATACCAATTATATGAAGACCATCGCGGATAATACGGCAAAATCGAATCAACTGTTGGAGATCAGATAACAGGAGGATACATCAATGGATTTAGCTTTAATGATAGCCAAATCAGGATTGGATGCACATCATAAAAGTATTGAAGTGATCAGTAATAACCTGGCAAACGCCAATACAACGGGATTCAAGAAAAATCGTGCCGAATTTGAAGAGCTGCCTTACCAGATCATCCAGCAGCCAGGTTCGGCAACCTCAGATGGCGTGACTATGCCGGTAGGTGTGACGATTGGCACCGGCGCAAAGTTATCCAATAACTCAAAGATTTTTACTGATGGCTCACAGATAACTACAGACAAAGCACTGGATATCGCGATTAAAGGTCGAGGCTTTTTACAAGTCCAATTGCCGAATGGTTCAGATTTTGCGTATACACGCGCTGGCAGCCTGAGGGTGAATGAACAAGGGCAAATAACCCTGCCGAATGGATATCTGGTACAACCACCCATCACCATTCCAACTGGTGTACAAAAAATTACGATTGCCGAAGATGGTACGGTGAGTGTTGTTACCAGTACTTCGACGACAGAGCAGACTCTGGGTCAAATACAACTGGCAGATTTTATCAATCCGGATGGATTGGAGCCCATCGGGCAGAATCTTTATCAGGTTACTGCAGCGAGTGGTCAACCCACACTGGGGAATCCAACGCAGTCGGGACTGGGCTCCATTCAACAGGGT
>Ga0070740_10002881_pt1 | contig 19213 bp, 15 predicted proteins | sample Coa_R2_FD_67286 | JGI IMG/M metagenome (GOLD analysis project Ga0070740, IMG submission 67286) | Surface soil microbial communities from Centralia Pennsylvania, which are recovering from an underground coalmine fire - Coalmine... | ecosystem: Environmental > Terrestrial > Soil > Unclassified ...
GGCGGCGCCCTCGGCCAGGCCGACCAATTCGGCGCCAGACATGCGCTCCGCGGGCCACGACCACAGGTCGTGCAGGTCGCAGCGGGCGGGATCGTTGGCCCTCTCACCTCTGCCGCGCGCCGCGACAAAGTGCCGCGCGATCACCGGCACGTAGCTCTGGCGCTGCTCGCCCATGCCCACGTAGTTCTGGTAGCACGGGTAGCAGAACGAGCGCACCGTTTGCCCCGGGATGCCGGCGCGCAGGCGGCGCTCCGCCTCCAGCACGTCGCGCTCGATATCGGCCAGGGTCATGCTCTCCAGGCCGCGGTCGATGAAGTCGAAATTCTGCGAGCAGGGATGCGTCAGCGAATGATTGCCGATCTCGTGCCCCTGCTCGGCGGCGGCGCACCACGGCGCGAGGCGTTCGCACCAGGCGGATTCATCACCGTCGCGCGGCGGATTGAGGTAGAAGGTAGCTGCCAGGCCATACTCGCCCAGCAGCGGGATGGCAAGGTGCAGTTGGGACTGCATTCCATCGTCGAAGGTGAGGGAGACGGCTCCCCGTCTGCCGTCGGGCCACGGTGTCGCCGCGGAATCTGCGTACATCGTCGATACACCCCATTGTCTCAGGAACGGCCATCGCATCTGGCATCTTATCTGCCCAAGGCCGCCACTACATAGTACACGGTGTCGACCCAGGGAGGCCCTGATGGGGATGGTCGCCACCGGCATGTTGGGGCTGGTGGACCATGAAGACCCGAACACAGGCAGATGCGGGGGGCGTGCCGTATTCGTCCGGCGGTGGCGCAGGGGGGCGGGACGGTGTGCTGTACTACGAAGGGGCCGGCGTCAGGTCCATTCGACGCTGATCTCGCCGAGGCTGGGCAGCAAATCGACAAGATCGGGATCGAGTTGGGCGCCTGCACTCGCGCGCAGCTCCGCCACGGTCTCCTCGCGGCTCAGCGCCATGCGATAGCGGCGACCGGTTCGCAGCACTTCGTAGCCATCGGCCAGGGCCAGCAGCCGCGCCCCCAGAGGGATGGCCTCGCCACGCAGGCGATCGGGATAGCCCTCGCCGTTCCACTGTTCATGATGATGGCGGATCAGCGGACAGAGGGCCTCCAGGATGGGCATGGTGCGCACGATGCGCTCGCCCGTCGATGGATGTTGGCGCATCAGGATCCACTCCCTGCGGCTGAGCGACTCGGGCTTTTGCAGAACGGCCCGCTCGATGGCCACTTTACCCGTGTCATGCAGCAGTGCGGCCAGCTCCAGTTCCCACAACGCGCGCGGCGGTAGCCCCACGGCATGGCCCAGGGGAACGATCAAGCGACGCACCATACGGACATGGCGCACCGTCTCGGGATCGTGTTCCTCTAGCATCGAGAGCAGGGCGTCGGCCGCCTGCTCCATCGTCGCCAACGTGGTCGCCGTGTGGGCCAGGGCCGCTTCCAGGCGCGCGGCGTGGGCGCGCAGCAGCAGATCGGCCAGCGGCGTCTCGATCGTGGCATCGTGCGATAGGAGCAAGGCGCCGCGCACACCCAGCGGGCCGCGGACGGGTGTGCCGATCACGCCCTCGGCGAAGACGACCTCGTCCTGTTCGAAAACGGCCGAGGCCACGGAGCACCAGGACTGGGGATCACCCCGCACATTCACCAGGACTTGAACCTCACCCCGCACGCGGACCACCAGCCCCGCGCCGTTCCCCGCGGCGGAAGCAAGGGTGACGATCCCGTGCAGGTGCGGCAACAGCTCTGGGTCAAGCTCCCAAAGTGTCCTGCCCTCGGGGCGACTATGTTCAGCCGGCCACAGCCCTGCGTTGCGCGACACCTATCGCCCCCTTTCCGTACAGGCGAGGAAGTAGGGCTGTGGCAAATGTAGGCAGATCCCGGGCTCGGATATCGCTGACAAGGTCGGCGTCGTGGGGAGCAAGGCCGTACGTCAGGGCGGTACCGCGCGGATCGCGCAGCAATGAGCGGCGTAACGCCGGATCGACGGCCGCGGCACCGATAAGGCGCTCGTAGCCGGCATGTAGGGCGCGATGATTCATCATGGCTTGCATCGTCCGATCATTTGGTGCTCATGTTAGATCGATGTACCCACGGGAGCTAACGGGGCCGGCGGATAGATACCGCCGCCTGCCTGGTAGGTACTGCTGAGAGGGCTGGGGTGAATGACGCCACCACCGGCGATTGGGCTGACGGCATATCCGTGGGCAATACCAAGGGCTGATGCGACGGCGATGATGGCGACGGCAATGGCGCGACGGGCTGATCGAGACATGGTCTTTGTGTTCTCCTTGCACTTGTTAGGCTGACAGTGGTAGTCTAGCACTGTAACCCTGCGCCAAACCTGCAACCGTTTAGCCGTGGATAGGGGGTATGGAGCAGGAATCAGTCCTTACGCCGTGGCCATCAGCCAAGGTCTTGCCCCCGGATAAGGGTTTCAGCGCGCGCCTCCGGACACTGGTCTCTCGCCCGCGCCTTGTACGCCAGCTTGATGCCGCTGCCCGCGCCGGACACGTGACGCTCGTGCTGGCGCCCGGCGGATCGGGCAAGACGTCGTTGCTCGCCGATTGGGCGCGGCAGGCGCCGCTTCCGGTCGCCTGGTACGCCCTCGACTCGGCCGACCGCGATACCCGGCGCCTGATGAGCGGACTGTGCGCGGCCATCGAGCACGTTTATCCCGGCGCAGCCGCCCAGGCAAGCTCCGCCCTCAAGCACGGTGCGATCGAAGCCGCGGCGGTCGGGCTGCTGCTCGGCGCCCTCGAAAATCGTCCCCTTGCCCTGGTCCTCGATGACTTCCATCAACTGGACGACCGCCCGGAGGCCGTGGCCTTCTGGGACCACTTCCTGCGCTTCCGTCCCCCGTCGCTGGCCCTGATCATCCTCTCGCGCACCGTGCCGCTCCTGGGATTCGCCGCCCTGGCTGCCATGGACGAACTTGTCGGGCTCGGGCAGTCAGACTTGCGCTTCGACGCCGGCGAAGCGGCCGACCTGCTGGCCGCGCACGGCCTGGATCCGCGAGACGCCGCCCGCCTGGCCAAACGCAGCGGCGGCTGGGCCACGGGGATGCTGCTGCTGGCCCGCGCGACGCGCGAAGGGGTCGGCTTTCTGCGCGCGCGCGTCGACGTGCTGCTGGAGCACCTCGGGGGCGAGGTGCTCAATACCCTCCCGGCGCCGTTGCGTCGCTTTCTGCTGGAGAGCGCTGCCCTCGGCCCGATCACGGCCGAAGGCGCCGACGCCATTCTCAATAGACGCGATAGCGCCATCTACTTTGTCGAGACGGCTGCGCGCGGCCTGTTTCTGGAACAGAGCGATACGCTCTATCGTTACCATGACTTGTTCGCCGAGTACCTGGTCGGCGTGCTTGAGCGGGAAGACCCCGAACGGCTGCAGGCGATTCGGCGCGCCAGTGCCGACTACTGGAGCGCCCAGGGCGATCTGCCCCGTGCGCTGGGCTTGCTGGCCGACGGCGAAGATTGGGAAGCGCTGGCCGCCATGCTGGAACGCGAGCGCGTCTCGCTGTGGACGCGCGGCCTGTGGGGGACGGCCCTGACGCATATCGAGCGCCTGCCGCCGGAATACCACACGCCGCGCCTGCTGGCGCTGTGCGGCCATGCGCGGGCGGAGAGGGGCGAACACGCCGAGGCGCTGGCGCTGGCCGATGCGGGCATGGCCGCGTCACGTACAGATGAGGAGTGGCTCAGCCCGGCCTTGCTGCGGGTCAGCGCTCTTGTCCACGCCAGCCGATACGACGAGGCTGTGCAAAGTGCCCATGCCGCGCTCGACGTGGCGGAACGCTCGGGTTATGTTGCTGCCATTACTCGCCTGCGTGAGCTACGCGGCATCGCGCACCTGCGCCTGGGCCACTTCGAGCAGGGCTATACCGACCTCCTGGATACCCTTGCCGCGCACGAGGAGGCAGAAAATGAAGCCGCTGCCTCGAGCACCCTGTTCAATCTGGCCACACAACTGCTCGAAGCCGGCCATGCGCGCGACGCCGAGGCCTATCTCGATCGAGTGACACCGATAGCCCGGCGCCTGGGTAATAGCGCGCTGTCTGGATACATTCACAATAGCCGCGCCCTGCTGCACCTCCTGATGGGCGATACGCATGCCGCCCAGGAAGAGGTCCGTCAAGCGCTGGCCGTCGCCCGCGAGGTCGGCCACCCCCTGCTGGAGTGCACGGCGACGGCCACGCTAGCCGAGGCATGTGTCGATGCCGGCAACATCTCCGAAGCGAATCGCTACGCCAAAGAGGCCGCGGCCATGTCGGCCCGCCTGGCGATGGATGATGCCGCCAATGATGCCCATCGCGCGCTCATTGCCCTGGCCTTGATGCGGCGCGAGCGGGCCGAAGCGCGCCGGCTGATCGATGAGGGACGTGAGTTGGCGCGCAATGCGATCGATAACGCCTTGCTGGACCTGTATGAAGGGATGCTGGCCCTGCGCTCGCGCGCCGTGCGGCGGGCCGCCGAGGTATTGGGAGAGGCGGCCGAGCGCCTGGAGGCGGTGCATCGCCCCCACAGCGCAGCGCGGGCGCTGCTGTTGCAGGCCGAGGCGCTGCTGGCAATTGGAGCCATCCGGCGGGCCGAGAACAGCCTCAACCGCCTTGCCGCACTTGTCGGACCATCCGGGTGCGAGGGCTATCTCCGTCCCACGGCGCGGCTGTGCCGCCAGGTGTTCGCGCGCTACCGCTTCCTGCGCCAGGTCCGCCGCGGCACGCGCCAGCTTCTGGATTCCCTGGTCCGGGAGGCCGCGCCACCGCTGACACTGTTACCGCACTTCCAGGATGAGGCAGAGACCCTGCCCGACCTGTGGCTCTCGCCCTTCGGCATGGGGCGGATCGTGTGGGCCGGGCGCGAGCTGGAGCCGCATGCCCTCTCGGCCAAGGCGCGCGAGCTCCTGTTCTTCGCTGCCCACCGGGGGCGGCCTTTGCGTCGCGACGAAATCATCGAAGCGCTCTGGGACGGCGATATGGAGGCCATCCAATCGTTCTGGAACGCCGGCCGCGACATACGGCGGGTGCTTGGCGAGCATGTGTGGGGACCGCGCAACGGCACCTATGCCATACGTCTGCGAGTTCACGATGCCGGCCGGGAGTTCGAGCACAATGCGCGGGCTGCCTTGAGCGACGCGCCGCTGATGGAGCGCCTGGGCGCCGCGGAACGCGCCCTCGAGCTGTTGGGGCCGGGCAGTGGGGGGTATCTTGAGTGGTGCGACAGCCTGTGGACGGCGGCGGAGCGCACGCGCGTTATGCACCTGGCCACCGCGGTCGCCCTGGCAGCAGCCACCATATATGCCGAGTTGCAGCGGCATCATGATGCCATCGCCGTGATCCGGCGCGCCGCGGCGATCGATCCTTTCGACGAAGGCGTGCGCCTGGCGCTGCTCCGCCACCTTGTCGACACGGGCGAGGCACAAACCGCCCTGGCCGAGTACGCATCGTTTCGGCGACTGCTGCGCGAAGAGCTCTGCACCGAGCCGTCGCCTTCGCTGCGAGCGGTCGCCTTTGAGTTGTCAGGCGGCAAGAGCATCGCCGAACCGGCAGAACGCCTCCGCGTTTGACGCACTCTGCGCTCGTTGATAGGCTACGAATCAGAGGCGGGCTATGTCGGCGACCGCAACTCAGGCTACCGCGACGGCCCCGGCATGCTCGCCCGAAGGGACATCCTGTATGCCGACTATCCTGGTCGCCGACGACGACCGCACCATCACCGCCATGCTGCGGCGCACCCTGAGCTACGAGGGGTACGAGGTCCTGACCGCCGCCGACGGGCACGAGGCGCTGGCCCAGGCGCAGGCGCACCGCCCCGACCTGGCCGTGCTGGACTGGATGATGCCCGGGCTGGATGGCCTGGAGCTTGCGCGTCGCCTGCGTGCCATCGACGGCATCCCCATCCTGATGCTCACGGCACGCGACGCGGTCGAGGACCGCGTGATGGGCCTGGACAGCGGCGCCGACGACTATCTCGTCAAGCCATTCGCCACGGCCGAATTGCTGGCCCGCGTGCGCGCCCTGCTGCGGCGCACCGTCCACGAACGGCCGGCCGAGGAGTCGCGGGCGCTCGTCTATGCCGACCTCTGGCTCGACCCCACCACGCGCGAGACGCGCCGCGGCGAGCGCGAGTTCACCCTGAGCCCCAAGGAGTTCGATTTGCTGGCCTATCTGATGAAGCACCCCAAGCACGTGCTGTCGCGGGCGCGTATCCTGGAAGAGGTATGGGGCTACGACTTCGCCCGCGACGATAACGTCCTCGACGTCTACATTGGCTACCTGCGCAGTAAGACCGAGGCCGGCGGGGAGCCGCGCCTGATCCACACCGTGCGGGGCGTCGGCTATGTCCTGCGCGACAACTAAACGGCCTGCATGAGCATACGGCCCCCTGGAGCACCAATGTCGATCCGCCTGCGTCTCACCCTGATCTACAGCCTGATCCTGGTCGTGACGCTGGCCGGGTTCGGCGTCACGCTCAATGATGTCGTGCAGAGGACCACGTACAATGCATTTCAGGACAGGCTGGTGGCAGTGGCCACTGCATATGCCTCAGCGCCGGGCCGGCAGGGCGATGTCTCCGGTCCTCTCGCTTCGGCCCTGGCGGATACCTACATTCTGGAGCGGTTTCCCGACGGAAGCGTCATCGGGCAATCGTCCAATCTGGCGCAATGGCAGCAGACGCTCCCCCTCAGTTCCGACACGTTATCGCAACTCCTGGCTGGCCAGCAACCTGCCCCGACCCAGGTTACCGTCGGCGGCCAACAACTCCTCCTCTACAACATGCGCGTGAGACTGATCGGGGGCGTGCCCGGTATTCTGCAGTTTGCACAGCCGCTGAGTACCATTGACCAGGAACTCGACCCGGTGCGCCGCGCCCTGTTCATCGGCGGCGCGCTCGCTACACTGCTGGCCTTCGCCATCGCCTGGCTGCTGGCAGGCCTGGCGCTGCGGCCCATCGCCCGCATCACGCGGACGGCCAAAGCCATCGGCGAGGCGCAAGACTTCACACGGCGCGTCGACTACCGGGGGCCGCAGGACGAGGTGGGACGGCTGGCCACCACCTTCAACGCCATGCTCGGGGCGCTACAAGCTGCCTACCAGGCACAGCGCCGCTTCGTGGCCGATGCCTCGCACGAGTTGCGCACCCCGCTGACCAGCATCCGTGGCAACATCGCGCTCCTGCAGCGCGTGCCGCCGATCGACGCGGAGGATCGTGCCGCCGTGCTGAACGACCTGGCCGGCGAGAGCGAGCGCATGAGCCGCCTGGTGGCCGATCTGCTCACCCTGGCGCGCGCCGATGCCGGGCGCTCGCTGCGTCGGGAGCCCGTGATGCTCGCCCCGCTGGTGGCCGGCCTGGCGCGCCGGCTCTCCACCATCTATCCCGACCGCACGCTGCGCCTCGACGTGCCCGAAAACCTGGCCGTGATGGGCGACCCCGACGCCCTGCTGCAGGTGCTGTTGAACCTGCTCGATAACGCCCTGAAGTTCACGCCGGCAGGCCGTCTTGTCCTGCTCACGGCCTCCTCGGCGCATGGACGGGTTGACATTTCGGTGCGCGACACCGGCCCCGGCATACCTCCCGAGGTGCTGCCGCACATCTTCGAGCGATTCTACCAGGCGGATACCGCCCGCGCCGGAAGTGGCACCGGGCTGGGCCTGGCGATAGCCCGTACGCTGGTGACGGCACAGGGCGGCACCCTGCAGGCCGAGAGCACCGTCGGCATCGGCAGCGTCTTTACCGTCACGCTGCCCGCCGCCCAGATGCCATCCGATTCCGGTACGGCCCAGGCTGCGGCGCCTGCGGGCGTGCCGCGGATGCCGGTCTCGCCCTCTTAGACAATTCTTAGTTTCTTCTAAGAGTCCTCTCAGGAATCTCTTAAGACGCTCTCAATCTGCCCTCCTAAGCTGGAAGTGTACAGTCCACTATGCAGTGGTAAGGAGAGAGCAGAATGAACTATCTGTTGAGAGCCTTCGGAGCAGCGGCACTGATTGCCGCCGGCGTGGTGGGCGATCGCGTGCTCAGCCCCGTCCCGAACAGTTCACCCGTCAGCCCGGCCAACGCGGCCACCCAGACCAATGCCGCCGCGGCCAAAGCGGCCAAGCAGTCCAACTCCGTCGCGGCCACGCGCAACACGGTCTCCACGGCGACGAGCCTCGACGCCATCATCCAGCACGCCTTCGCCGTGGCCAGCCCCTCCGTCGTCTATATCGAGAACGTCGGCGTGGGCAGCGGCTCCGGCGTGATCTATGACAGCACCGGCGACATCGTGACCAATGCGCACGTGGTAGAAAGCGCCCAGACGCTACACGTGACGCTGAGCACCGGCAAGACCTACACGGCCCGGATCGTGGGCACCGACACCGCCGACGACCTCGCCGTCCTCCACATCAATGCCCGCGGCCTGCCGGCGGCGCATTTCGCGCCGGCCGGAAGCTTTAGCGTGGCGCAAACGGTGCTGGCCATCGGCAGCCCGCTGGGCCTGCAGCAGACCGTGACCTCGGGCCTGATCAGCGCCCTGAACCGCACCGTGCAGGAGCCGGGCGGCGCCTACCTACCCAACGCCATCCAGACCTCGGCCCCCATCAACCCCGGCAACTCGGGCGGTGCGCTGGTCGCCCTGGACGGCAGCGTGGTCGGCATCCCCACGCTCGAAGCCTCCGATCCGCAGAACAACGCGGGCGGGGCGGCGCAAGGCATCGGCTTCGCCGTCCCCAGCACCCGCGTGACCTACATCGCGCATCAGATCATCGCCACGGGACGGGTGGCGCACACCGGACGCGCCTACCTGGGCGTGAGCGCGGTCGACGCCTCCAGCGCGCAGCAATCCCCGTTCGGCGGCTTCGGCGGCGGTTTCGACAACACGCCTAACATCCAGGGAGCGCTGGTGCAGACGGTTCAGTCGGGTAGCCCGGCCGACCGCGCCGGCATCCAGCAGGGCGACATCATCACCGCGGCCAACGGCCAGCCCATCAGCGGCGAGAGCGATCTGTTGGTGGCCCTGGCCCGCCTCAAGCCGGGCGATACGCTGACCCTGACCATCAACCGCAACGGAAGCAACATGACCGTGCGGGTGACGGTGGGCGAGTTGCCGGCCTCCTGATGTTGCTCACCGGGCGCCCAACCGCCCAACCGTGGCGGCTGCCTCTGTGATCGGGGAAGGAGAATGTGAGATGGCACAGCGGCACCGGATGGGCGCCCGGTGGCCTCGCCCACCGCCGGTGCCGCCGAGATGGCGGCTTCTGATGTCGAGCGCCTATGGGACGCGTAGTGTATAGGAGCAAGCACATCTCCAGTTGAGCGAGCCTGACACTGAAGTGTCATGGCAGGGTACGGGCACTGAAGTGCCTTTGGCGCGACTCTATCCGGCTTTAGCCGGCGTGTCCCTGCCAGGCGACTTCAGTCGCCGGTCCCGATCACTCCTATAAGCGCAAGAGAGTTAGTCCACCCAGCCTGCAATCTGATGCAGGCGGCAACACCTCTAAGGAGATAGCGTATGATTCGAAAACTTGTGGCGGCGGGAGCAGCCGTCGGCACGCTGATCGTGGCGGGCGTACTGATCGCCAACTTGGCGACCAGCCCGGTCGCTCCGCTGGCATCTGCCAGTAGCAGCGTCGCTACGACCCTGCTCTCCACCGGGAGCAGCACGCCCCAGAACGGGGTGACCACGCCAAACGGTTTCGGCTGGTCCGGCCGCGGCGGGCATCGCGGCGGTGGCGACTTCGGCGGGTTCGGCGGCTTTGGCGCCTTCGGTGGTGGTAGGTTCGGCGGCCGCGGCGGATTCACCGTCACCGGCGTGAACGGCAACACCATCTCGGCCACCTGGCGCGGCGGACAGGCCATCACCATCACCGTCGGCGTCAGCACGACCTATACCCAGGCCGGCCTCAGCGCCACTCTCGCGGACGTGCATACAGGCTCCGTGATCGCCGTGCGCGGCACCCGCACCGGAACCAACACGGTGAACGCCACGGCAATCACCATCGTGCTGCCCAGTGAGGCGGGCGTGGTGACCGGCGTGAACGGCAGCACCATCACCATCACGGGCTTCGACGGCGCATCGCACACCATCAACACCGATAGCAATACACACTTCGACAAGGCGGGCGCCACCGCGGCGCTCTCCGATGTCACTAACGGCGTGGCCGTGGTGGCTCAGGGTCCGGTGGCCAGCGACGGCAGCATGACCGCCGTGCGTATCACGATCCAGCTCCCGCGCCTGGCCGGCCGGGTCACGGCCGTGAACGGCTCGTCCTACACCATTAGCGGACGCTTCGGCTCGACCTACACGGTCAACACCACCTCCAGCACGACCTATGTCAACGCCAACGGCAGCACGGCTGCCGCCTCGTCGGTGGTCTCCGGCACGGTCATCATGGCCGAGGGGACGCTCAGCGCCGACGGTAAGACCATGACCGCGCAGCGTATCCTGGTGATACCGGCGCGCGGCGGCGCATTCGGCCGATTCGGCGGTGGCTTCGGCCGTCGCGGTTTCGGCCAGGGCGGTTTTGATCAGGGCGGTTTCGGCCAGGGATTCGGGAACGGCAGCGCTCCCAGCTTCCCGGCTCCGGCCACCGGCACGACCAGCAGCGTTTAGATCACAAGGACTGACACAGGTGGGGAGAGCGGACGATGCGCCGCTCTCCCCACCATGCGAGATGCCCCGTGTAGCGGGGATCGCGCACAGAAAGCGATAGCACGATGATGAATAGCGTACGCGCCCTCTTCTGGGAGTGGGAGCGCACGCTCAGCCGGTTCCTGGAGCATAGCGAGCTCTCGGCCCTTAACCGGCAGGCCGGGGTGACGGTGACCGTAAGCCCGCTGCTGTGCGAGGTGCTCGGCGCTGCGCTCGACGCGGCCTGGGCCACCGACGGGCTCTACGATCCGACCCTGCTGCCGCAGCTCACGCAGTTGGGCTACGACCGGCCTTTCGAGACCCTTCCCGACCTTGTGCCAACCCTGGCCTATCCCCCTTCGCCCGGCGGCCGCTGGCGAGAGATCAGCTTCGACCGCGCCCGGCGGCGGGTGCGGCTAACGCCCGGCACCGCCCTGGACTTCGGCGGCATCGCCAAGGGCATGGCCGTCGACGCGGCGCTGGAGCGCCTGCAAAGCGCGGGGATCGAGGCGGCGCTCGTCAATGCCGGCGGAGACCTGGCAGTCCATGGACTGCCTCCCGGCGAGGGCGCCTGGCCGGTGGCCATCGCGGGGTACGGCGACGATGTCTGGAGCGTGCCGCTGCATCACGGGGCACTGGCCACCTCCGGCACGGCACGGCGGCGCTGGCGTCAAGGTGGGGAGCGGCGCCACCATCTGCTCGATCCGCGCACGGGCAGGCCGGCCGATAACGGGCTCTGGTCGGTCAGCGTAGTCGCCGCCCGCTGCGTACAGGCCGAGGTCGCGGCAAAGGTTGCCTTCGTCCTGGGTCCACGAGACGGCGCACGATTCCTGAACGAGCGCGGTTTGGCCGGACTGCTGATTGAGGAGGGTGGCCGGTCGCAAATCGCGGGCGCCTGGCCGCGGCGGGCGACAGGGGCACACTCATGAATCTCTGGAGCACCATCACCTGGGAGGCATCCGATGCGCATCCTGATTGTCGAGGATAATGCGCAATTGGCGGCGACTGTGGTCCAGTTACTGAGCGTGGAAGGTCACGCGGTGGAGTCGGCCCGCGATGGACGCGGCGGGCTCGACGTGGCCCTGGCGCCTGATGCTCGGTTCGACGTGATCGTTCTCGACGTCGAGCTGCCGGAGATGGACGGCCTGGAGGTCTGCCGGCGTATCCGGGCGAGCGGCGACGAGGTGCCGATACTCGTGTGCAGCGGCCATGCCGGGATCGAGGAGTGCCTTGAAGCCTTCGAGGCCGGGGCGGATGATTTTCTCGCCAAGCCGTTCGCCTTGCCGGAGCTGAGGGCCCGCCTGCGGGCGCTCGGCCGCCGGCCGCGTAGGGCGGCGCCATCCCCGGCGAATCGTGGTGCCGTCTCTCCGACGCCGGCGCCCGCGGCCTTCAAAGCGGCGCCGCAGGTCGCCTCTGCGCCCCAAGCGCGGCGAGTGGAAGGATAGTGCGGCAGCCATGGGCAAGGTATGCCGGCAGGCCCCGGTCGAGCCACTTGCGCATGGCGTCTACACATTCCTGTGGTCGCGAACCGCACGCCCGTTGCGTTTCGCCTTCACGGGTAGCCTGGCAGCGCTTGCGCAACTGACCCTGTTAGCCATCCTGACGGGGCGGCGATGGCCGTCCCTCCCGGCGGACGCCGCCGCCATCGTGGTCTCGACCGAGATCAACTTTATCCTGAGCTATCTCGTGACGTGGCACGACCGGCGTCCGCGGGCGGGGACGGCGGGCGTCTTCGCGTGGCGCTGGGCCACCTACCATGCGTCGGTTGCCGGTACCGTCTCGCTCAACATGCTGGTCTTCGCCTTCATACGTTCCGACGTGAACATGCTTGTAGCGTCGGCTTTGGGGACTATGGTTGGCGCCATCGCCAACTTCTTCATCGGCGATCGCATCGTCTTCCGCCTGGAGCGCATCCGTTCGGTACCGGCCCGCGAAGCGGTCGCGCTGGGCGATGCGAAGGAGCCGCCGCCATACCCCCCGGCCGTCCGACCCGGCTAAGACAGGCCGGCAATTCTTAGTTTTTTCTCAGAATGCCTTCATTAAGTGATCATGCTCCTGGCTTATGGTAAGAATGTCACACGACGTCGGCGATACACCGGAGCGCTGTAGCCGGTGCCTGGAAGGGATACGTGGTGCAACAGACACTGGACATCGGAGGGATCAACGGCGCGCAACCCCTTGCCGGGCAACCACGCCGGCTCAGGCGTCGGATGCTGGCGGCTGCAACGGTCTGGACGGTCGTCGCGATTAACGCGCTCGTGATCGTCTGGCTGTGGTTGCACGGGGGCGGCATATCGGCCGTCCACAACATCGGCGAGTTGTGCACCAGCGTGGGCCGCGTGACGGGGCTGATCAGCGCCTACCTCGCCCTGGTGCAGGTGTTGCTCCTGTCACGCCTGCCCTGGCTGGAGCGCATCGCCGGCTTTGACCGCCTCACCGTCTGGCATCGCCTCAACGGCAAGATCTGCCTCTACCTGGTCCTGGCGCATGTCGTGTTCATCACCATCGGCTACGCGGCGGCGGATCGCGTCTCGATTCCGCGCGAGATATCGGCCCTGCTGAACGACTACCCCGGCATGGTGGCCGCCACGGTGGGGACGGCGCTCATGATCGCCGTCGTCGTCACCTCGCTGGTGATCGTGCGCCGCCGCCTGCGCTACGAGGCGTGGTACGCCGTCCACCTGAGCGTGTATCTGGGCATCGCGCTGGCCTGGATCCATCAAGTCCCGACCGGCAACGAGCTGGCCGCCAACCTGGTGGCCGCCACCTACTGGACTGCCCTCTACGTGGTCACCGCGGCCTTTCTGGTGGTGTTCCGCCTCGTGTTGCCGGCCTGGCACCTGTGCCGCCACGGCCTGCGCGTCTCCGAGGTGACGGTGGAGGGTCCGGGCGTCGTCTCCCTGCGCATCAGCGGCCGCCATCTCGACCGCCTGGGCGCGAGCGCCGGCCAATTCTTCCTGTGGCGCTTCCTCAGCCGCGGGACGTGGTGGGAATCGCACCCGTTCTCGCTCTCCGAGGCGCCCGACGGGCAGTCGCTGCGCATCACGGTCAAAGATGTGGGCGACTTCACGCGCCGTATCGGCGCCATCCCGGCCGGCACGCGGGTGATCGCGGAAGGTCCCTTCGGCGTCTTCACCGACGTGGTGCGCCGGCGAGACAAGGTCGTGCTCATCGCGGGCGGCATCGGCATCACCCCGATCCGCTCCCTGGTCGAGGAGATGCCCGGCGACCTGGCCCTGATCTACCGGGTGGTGCGCGAGCGCGATATCGTCTTCCGCGAGGAACTCGAGGCTCTGGCCCGCAAGCGCGGCATCAAGCTCTACTTCGTGGTGGGAGACCACGCCGCGCCCGAGGCGGCGCGCCTCTTGTCGCCGGAGCATTTGCGCGAGTTGCTGCCGGACATAGCAGAGCGCGAGGTCTACCTGTGCGGGCCACCGCCGATGATGGCCGTGGTCGAGCGGAACGTGCGCGACAGCGGGGTTCCCCCGCTGTACATCCATAGCGAACGCTTCGCCCTATAATTGATACAGAACACTACGGAAAGGACCACCCAAACGTGAAGGCAAAGAAGTACACCGCCCCGGCGCTTCTGACGGCCGCCGCGTTGGCTATCCCGGTCGGCACTTTTCTGGCCACATCTCACCCGTCGTCCAATGCGGCGACGACCGCCAAGGCGACGCCCACGCCCAAGGCCAAGAGCAAAAGCAAGAGTAAGAGCAAGTCATCGCATGCCGCGCCGACGACCCACAAGTACGTCGGCCCGAGCGAGGACATGCAGTGGGGGCCGGTGCAGGTCACCATCTATGTGAAGGGCAAGAAGATCACCGACCTCCAGGCGACGGCGCCCATGGAGCGAGCGCGCTCGGCCTTCATCAACCAGCAGGCGATCCCCATGCTGCGGCAGGAGGTGCTACAGGCCCAGAGCTCCAAGATCGACGCCATTTCCGGCGCCACCATGACCAGCGTGGCCTTCTACTACTCGCTGGTGCAGGCGCTCAAGGACGCTCACCTTGCCTGATACCGCCCGTGGCTTGCAACGCGTCGAGCAGATCATGGGCATGCCCATCATCATCGACGTGCGGGACCCGGAGATCGGCCCGGAGGTGCTGGATCGGGCCTTCGACTGGTTCCGTTTCGTGGACCACACGTTCAGCACCTACAAAGCAGACAGTGAGATCAGCCGGCTCAATCGCGGAGAGCTGTCTCTGGCCGGCGCGCACCCTCACGTTCGCGCCGTGCTCGCACGCTGCGAGGAGCTGCGGGAGGAGACCGGTGGCTACTTCGACGTGCGTGCCGCGTCGATGAACGGTCAGGCGACGGCCTCGCGCCCGTTCATCGACCCCTCGGGCCTGGTGAAGGGCTGGTCGGTCGACCAGGCCGGCGCGCTGCTCGATCGGGCCGGCGCGCGCAACTACTACATCAACGCGGGCGGCGATATTCGCATACGCGGCTACTCGGCGGGCCTCACCACCGCGTGGCGCATCGGCATCCAGCACCCGTACCTGCGCGACCGCATCGCCGCCGTGGTCGTGGCCAGCGATCTGGCCATCGCCACCTCCGGAGCCTACGAGCGCGGCCAGCACATCATCGACCCGCACACCGGGCAGCCGCCGAGCGGCGTTCTCTCCGTCACCATTGTCGGCCCGGACCTGGCCACGGCCGATGCCTATGCCACGGCGGCGTTCGCCATGGGCCGCAACGGGCCGCCCTGGACCACTCGCCTGGATGGCTACGAGGCCATGACCATACTGGACGACGACACCGTCCTCTACACCCCGGCCTTCCCAAACGCTTGATGGGGTCTCGCCGGCTGCGTTTGTCCGGCACGATGGCGATGGACCCGGCCACATGTGTCATGCGGCCGGATCCAGATGGCAACGCGCCGGAACCGGAGCGTAGCTCTCACAGGTCGACCAGGCCGGCCTCTTTCAGGCTCTCGCCGTGGATGATGCCGAGCACCTCGCGCTTGAAGGCGCCAAACTCGGGGCTAGACATCACGTCTAGCAGGCGTGGACGCGGCAAGTCGATCTCGAGGCGCAGGCGCAACCGGCCGGGGCGGCTCGAGAACACGTAGACGATGTCGGAGAGGAAGATCGCCTCGTCGATATCGTGTGTCACGAACAGGACGGTGGTGCGGCGGCGATCCCAGATATCCAACAAGAGCTCTTGCATTACGGTGCGGGTCTGGGCGTCCAGTGCGCCGAACGGCTCGTCCATCAGCAGCACGCGCGGCTCGTTGGCCAGCGCGCGGGCGATGGCCACACGTTGCTTCATGCCGCCGGAGAGCGCCTTGGGATAGGCATCCTCGAAGCCCCGTAGGCGCATCTGTCCGATCAGGTCGTCGGCTACGCGGCGGCGCTTCTCCTTCGGCACGCGGCCAAGCGAGAGGCCGAACTCGATGTTCTTGCGCACGTTGAGCCACGGATAGAGCGTATAGGACTGGAAGACCATGCCGCGATCGGCGCCGGGACCCTCGATCGGCTGGCCGTCCAGCAGCACCGTACCCCGCGTCGGCGCGATGAGCCCACCCACGATGTTGAGCAGCGTGCTCTTGCCGCAGCCCGAGGCGCCCACGATGGAGACGAACTCTCCGTCGCCCACCTCCATCGTGACGTCGTCGAGCGCTGTGACCGGTTTGCGCCCGCCGTACACCATAGTCACATGCTCTATCGTCACGCCGTTCATCGCGCGATCCGCTCGACGTAGGGGAACAGCAAGCGGTGCAACAGGCGGAACGCGGCATCCGTGATCAGGCCCAGGATGCCGATGGCCAGGATGCCGGCCACGATCTGGTCGGTGTTACTGAAGCGTTGCGCCTGCAAGATAACGTGGCCGATCCCCGACTGGGCGGCGACCAGCTCGGCCACGATCAGGTAAGTCCAGGCCCAGCCGATGATGATGCGCAAGGTGTCGACCACGCCGGGCAATGAGGCGGGGATGAGCACGCGCGTGAAGACCTGCCAGCGCGAGGCCCCCAGCGTGTAGGCGATGTTCAACAGCTCCTTCTGCACGCCAGCCGAGATGTCCGCCACCAGCAAGGTGAGCTGAAAGAACGAGCCGATGATGATGACGGCGACCTTCTCGCTGTCTTCCAGGCCGAACCACACGATCAGCAGGGGGATGAAAGCCGAGGCCGGCAGGTACCGCGCGAACGAGATTGGATACTCGAAGAGGGCCTGCACCGTGCGGAACGAGCCGATGAGGATGCCGAGGGGCACGCCCACGATGGCCGAGATGATGAACCCCAGGAAGATGCGGTAGGTGCTGGCCCAGATGTCGACGATGAAGTTGTCCTGCGTCAGCATTGTCCACAGCGCCGCGACGACGGTCGTCGGCGAGGGTAGGAAGTCCGGCGACAGGATGTTGCCATAGGTCAGGAAGGACCACAGAGCCAGCGGGATGGCGAAGCCAACCGCGATCAGGACGGGCACCGCCGGGCGCGGGATCGGCTCTTTTGGCGTGAAATAGGTCGCCAGCAGCCCGCCCCGCCGCCGGCGTGCCGATGGCCTGCCGCCAACCGGTCCCGGCGGTCGGGCCTGTGCCTCGACCTGTTCTGTCGTCAAACCGCGCTCCATGGCCCTATTCCCTGTGAAGATTCGCCATGTATGACACGGGGCCGCGGGCAAGCGGTGTCCGCGGCCCCTCTCGCTCCCTACATCTTCTGCAAATAGCTCGAATCGATGATCGCGTTGATGTTGGGCATCTTGTCGATCTTCTTGATGCTCAACCAGAACTTCGCGGAGGTCCGGGCGATGTCGTAGATCGGGCCCGGCTTGGCGGGAGTGCCGAAGTACGCCTTGCTGGCGGCCAGGTCCATCAGCTTCACGGTGGTGAGGTCGGCTTTCACACTGGCTTGGTTCTCGCCGGTGTACTTCTCAATCGCCGCCATGGCGGCCGAATCGCCCGCGTTGACCTTGGCCACGGCCGCGTAATAGGCCTTGATGAAGGTCGAGACCGCGGCGGGATGGGCTTTGACGAAATCCGTGCGGAAGCCGAAGACGTCGACGATGATGTTGGGGTAGGACTTGCTGGAGATGAGCACGTGGCCGTGCGGTCGCTTGCTGGCCCGGCTCAACCAGGGCTCCCACGTCACGGCCACGTCCACCTTGCCTGCGCGGAACGTCGATCCGGCGACGCCGCTATCCGGCATGTCCTGGATGTTGACGTCGTTGATCGACATGTGATTCTGTTGCAGGACATACGCCAGGAAGAACTCGCTCGTCGAGCCGACGTTCACGGCAACCGTCTTGCCCTTGAGCTGTTTGATGCTGGTGATGCTATCTATGGATACAATGCCGTCGCCGCCGACCGAACGATCGATGCCGAAGACCTGCAGCACGCGAGCGCCGCGCGCCGCCTGCCGGGTAAAGGTATCGACCGTCGTGGCGATGCCGTCGAGGCTACCGGCTTTGAAGGCGGCGAAGCGGGCGTTGGGGTCTTCGACCACCTGATAGGAAACGTTGAGACCATACTTCTTGAAGATGCCCGTATCCACGCCGACGACCAGCGGGCCGTAGCCGGTCCAGGTGCTGAAGGCGATGCGAATGGGTAGCATGGCGGCCAGGCCTGCCGCGCGCCCGACCTGGACGGGTAGACTTACGGCAGCCGCGGCGACCAGGACGGCCGCGATAAACCGAGTATGCCTATAATGACGAACCATCTGCCAACTCCTTCCGGCGTCCAAGAATACGCCAATACAATCATGGGGCCTACCAGCGCAATAGGTGTGGCGCGCCCCGGGCCATCCGGCGGCACAGATCGGGCACACAACCACACGCTGCACCTGACATGAGTCGGGCGCATCGCTGACTTAGCCTACCGCAGCGCTTCGGGGAGCGTCAATGCGTTGCCACGAGCCTGGCCCTAAAGGACCATGGCCGGCACCCGGCCCTGAAGGGCCACCGGGGACCATTCATGGTCCGGCCTCTGCCATGAGGCTTCAGCCTCAGGCCGTCCCGACCCCGGGAACCAATAACGCGGACGGGGCTAACCCGGTGCGAACAGCTCCGGATCGGTGCGCAGCTCCAGCAGCGCCGGGCGGCCACAGGCCAGCGCGCGCTCAAAGGCGGGGGCGAACTCGTCGGTCTCGGCCACGGTCTCACCGTATGCCCCGAAGGCCGTCGCATAGGCCACGAAGTCCGGGTTGGTCAGCGCGGTGCCGATAGGCCGGCCCGGATAGTGGCGTTCCTGGTGCATACGGATGGTGCCGTACTGGCCGTTGTTGACCACCAGGATCACCACGGCAAGGCCGTAATGCATCGCCGTGGCCAGTTCCTGGCCGGTCATCAGGAAGTCTCCGTCGCCGCTGACGGCCACCACGACGCGATCGGGATAGGCGACCCGTGCGGCCAGTGCCGCCGGCAAGCCGTAGCCCATGGCGCCGTTGGCCGGCCCAAGCTGTGCCGGATAGACCGAGAACTGGTAGAAGCGCTGGAGCCAGGCGGTGAAGTTGCCCGCGCCGTTGGCCACGATGGCGTCGTGGGGCAGGCTCTCGCGCAGGTACGCCATCACCGCGCCAAGGTCAACGCCCCGGGCGACCGGCGCATGGCGCAGATGGGCGAGATAGTCGGCCCGCGCCGCGCGCATCCAGCCGGCCCAGGCTGTGCTATCGAGTGGCGCCA
>Ga0070740_10002887_pt1 | contig 19204 bp, 16 predicted proteins | sample Coa_R2_FD_67286 | JGI IMG/M metagenome (GOLD analysis project Ga0070740, IMG submission 67286) | Surface soil microbial communities from Centralia Pennsylvania, which are recovering from an underground coalmine fire - Coalmine... | ecosystem: Environmental > Terrestrial > Soil > Unclassified ...
ACCTCGGCCGCCGCCCGCAACAATTCCCTAATCCCCTTGCCGAACGTGATCGACCCGACAAACAATACCCGCAATGAATCGGCATGCCGCCACAACCCCTGATCGTTAGAGGCCGAGCGCGGTAACGGCCTGAACTGCCCGAGATTGATGCCGGGGTACTGAACGCGTATACGTTCTTCTTCCACCCCTTCCGCGCGCAGCGCGTCGGCGGCGCGCCGCGTCATCGCCAGGAACAGATCGATGCGGCTTTGCACAAAGCACCTGCGCCTGTGTATGATCGGATCTTTGAACTCGACGAAGGGAATAGTCTCCCAGCATGTGCTGACCAGGCGAGCGCGCGGGCGGCGGGGCCGGATCTTGGCCAGTTGGTATGTATAGCCGGTATTGGTCTCGGCTCCGTGCAGAACATCGAAGCCTTCCGTGGCGCGCTCAAGTCCGATCAGATAGTCGAGGCCCACGCGCGACCAAAGCTCCCTGCCCAGTGAGCCGCGCAAGAGGCGATGGCGCGCGAGATACGTATCCGGGCTGGGGAGACGCCTGATATTCAGCGCGATGTCATCGAGGGAGAACAGCGGCTTGGTCGAGGCAAATGCGGTGATGTCGGCGTGGCCGATAAGCGGCTCGTAGCTCTGCATCTCCCATTTGCTCAGTGATTTGCCTCGTACAAGTGCTATTCTCAACCCTGTTCCCCGGACAATCACGACGTTGGCGCCGATGACGGGTCGCGGCAGGATGGATGTGGCGAATGCTAGGGCACAACCGGCGGCGTCACGCGGCTGCCTAGCATTATAACCGGCGGTGGTGGTACCGCGCCGTGCGCGGTAGTCTGGGCTTGTGGATAATGGAAGGCGCACCGTCGCAAGTCTATGCGTTTGGTGAAGGGTCCAACTCTTGCCAATAGGCGGTGCACGGAGTTCGTCGATCCGAGGATCAAGGACCGTGAGGAACCCAGTGTCGGCACAAGCGGCAGACGATAGTGCGACGCCGGCGCCCGCCGGCGTGAAGCGCACGAAGCCTTTGCCCAACTCGACCTACCTTACCGCGGCGAGTTTCGCCGGCAAGATCTTTGCCTTCGTTGCACTACTCGACATCCTGCGCACGCTGCCGGCGCCGGTCTTCGGCAACTATACGGACGTGCTTACCTATGTCGGCCTGTTCGGGATGTTCACCGACCTGGGGTTGAATACGGTGGCCGTGCGTGACCTGGCGCAGGATGCGCGCTCGGCGGTCGAGTATGTCTCCAACATCCTTGTCTTGCGCCTCGCCCTCACCATCGGGCTGGTGGTTGTGATCGTGGTGCTGGCGCAGTTCCTGGTGTCGCCCGTCGACCGGCTGGCGGTATTTGTATTCTCGTTGTCATTGATCCCCATTGCGCTCGGGACCACCTTCGGGATAGCGTTTCAATACCAGGAGCGCTTGATCTTTCCGGCGATTATCAACGTGGTGTCGTCGTTCCTGACCGCGCTCGGCTACATCGTGGTGCTCGCGCTCGGGCACCATGTGCTGGGCCTGGTGGCCGTCTTCACCCTGGTGAACGTGCTCAGCACGGCCGCGTCGGCCTGGTTTGTGTACGCGCGATTGCTGCGATGGCGCCTGGTCGTGGACGTGAGAACGTGGCCGAGCCTGCTCGCGCGCAGCTTTCCCTTCTTCGTGCTGACCATGCTCAACACGATCTACTTGAGGGCCGACATGCAGATCCTGAAGCTCATGATGGGTTGTGCCCACGAGACCGTCTGTCGGCCGCTTGGCGAGTACGGCGCGGCCTATCGCCCGCTCGACGCGGTCGGCAGCATATTTTACGCCAACATCAATATGGTCATGCTGCCGCTCCTCAATCGGATGGCGGTAGAGTCAAGAGCAGCGCTGGCGCGGGTCGTGCGCATCGGCACCACGCTGGTCCTCGCGGTCGGCGTGCCCATAGCCTTGCTCACGACCTTCTTCGCGCCGCAGGCCATGCATCTGCTCGCCGGCAAGGAGGGTGGCTATATCGTGGCGGCGCCCGCCCTGGCGGTGGTCATCTGGGCCTTCCCGTGCTCCCTGGTGCAGTGCGTCTGGTACAACGCAGTCTATGCTCTGTTCAAGCAGCACGTGGTCGTCCTCGCTTTCGCGGTCACAGCCGTGTTCAATATCGTCTTCAACATACTGCTCATACCGCACTTTTCGTATATGGCCTCGGCTGCGCTGACGGTCGCCTCGGAACTGCTTAACCTGTTGATAGTCTTCATCACGTTGCGTCGAAGCTTGGGTCCCCTGGGCTTTGGCGTCGCCACTGCCAAGCTCGGCATCGTCGCGGCAGTAGCCTCCGTCGTATTGTGGCTGCTCCATCCCCTGGGCATTGTTGTCGGGCTGCCGATCGGGGGCCTCGTCATCCTGGCGGGTCTCAAGCTGACCCGCCTGATCGGGAAGGCAGAGCGCGAGGTGCTGTCCTCGATGCCGGTGGTGGGCCGCTACGCGGCGCTATTCTGACCGGCCTTTGCACAGGGTCCCCTGGGTCCGTCAGGGTACCCGCTTGCGGGTCCCTTGCCGGCAGTCGCCCTCCCGTGTTCGGTTCGCCTCACCATCATGCCGCGACGCGTCACGATGGCCCCGCATGCCTGAGCAGCCATAACAGTTCGCGCGCATACAGATGCGCGGTCGTGCGATTGGCCAGGTTACCATGGCGCAACGCCCGCAACGACCAGCGGCACAGCCTGGCGGCCGTAAACAGCACGAGGTAGCCGTACAGAATTGCGACCTGCCAGCGCGGCACATGACCCTGGAGGAGCATATAGCGACCGCGCTGCGTCAGGAGGCCATGCCGTATCGACGGCATATGTTTCGTCGAGCCCCCCACGGAGTGGATGGCCTGGGCAGAGGGCAGATACGCGATCTCGTATCCCGACTCCCGGGCACGCCAGCACAGGTCAATCTCTTCGCCGGTGAAGTAAAAGCGCTCGTCAAAGCCGCCGAGCCGGGCAAACAGGTCGCGGCGGATTAATAGGGCCGCCCCGTAGACGGTATCCACGTAGGCCGTCTGCGAATAGTCGCGCGAGCTCCGGTTCTGTTCATAACGCGCGCGCCACGACACGGGCAAGGGAAGCAGGCTGACGATGGTGCTGATGAGCGTGGGGAAGGTCTCGCCCGGAGCCTGAAGCGAACCGTCATCATTCAGGAGCTGGAAACCAGCGATGCCGACCGACGGGTTGGCGTCCATGAAGGCGCAAGCCGCTTGAAGGGCACCGGGCAGCACGGCGGCGTCCGAGTTCAACAACAGCAGTAGCCGCGCCGTGGCCACGGCCGCGCCCTGATTATTGGCCCGCGCAAAACCGGCATTTAGCGCGTTCTCGATGAGCAGGACATCGGGATACTCCGCATGCAGCATGCTTTGGCTGTCGTCTCGCGACCCGTTGTCGACGACGATGACTTGCAGTTTCAGGCCGCCCGCATCCGCGGCAAGGCTGTCAAGGCAGCGTCGCAGCAGGTCGCGGGTATTCCAGTTGACGATAATGACCGACAAATCGGGCGGTCGCGACTCGGTCATCGATATATCAGGAGAAAGATAGTCACGCCCTCTCAGGCAAGCAGGAGCGGTTTCAAGGATGCCGATGCTGAGTATACATGGGCCCGGTCTTACGCCCAGGCAGTATATCATGTAGGCTGATGATGAACCTCTTGATCGTAGATTCTCATACCCAGCGACGGGTTACGTTTGTGTTGGTCGGGCGCGTCACGCATGACTGAACGGTGTCGCGACGCGGGCGCTTTCCATTGCCGGAGCCGGTCGGCGCACGTCCTGCTATCGCGCAACGGAGCTCCGCGGTGATCCTGGTCGACGCCACGCCCCTGCAAACCGGACATCGCTACAGAGGAATAGGCACGTACACAGCCGGCTTCCTGGACGCCTTGATTGGTGAACTCGCGTCGCCGCGGCTCAGGCTCATGATCCAGCCCCCACATACGGATGACCATCCCGCCCTGGCATCCCTGCTGCGACGAGCGCATGTCTCGCCGATCACGATTCGCCGGCCCCGCTGGGGGCGAAGCCGGCTAGAGTGGCTCTATTCTCTTCTGACGCTTGGGCCGTATGTAGCCATGGCCCGACCTCGTCTCTATCACGCCCTTGAGGCATACGGGCTGGTCAAGATCCCCGGCGTGACGACCGTGGCTACCCTGCACGATCTCATACCGTTCCACACATCGACGGTCGCCCCTGAGCGCCGGACGATAGATCACCGTCTCGGCCTGGCGCGTTACGCGAGGTTGTTGAGACGCGTGGAGATGGTGCTGGCCGTCTCAGAAGCCACGCGTAACGACGCCATAGGGAGGCTGGGCGTAGATGCCGACCGCATCCGAGTGGTGTACGGCGCGTGCGACGACGCGCGCTTCTCGCCGCGGCCGGCATCCGAGGTGGACGCCGTCGTCGAGCGCTATAAGCTGCGCCGGCCCTACATCCTGCACGTCGGGTCGGCCGATCCCTATAAGAACACCCGGCGCGCCATCGACGCCTTCGACCTCTTCTTGCAGCGGACGCACGACAATTGCGCGCTGTATATCCCCGGCATGTGGCCCGTTCAGCCGGTTGAGGAGCTGCAGAACAGGCATCGACGGCTGCTTGCGGACGGGAAACTGGGCCTGCTCGGCTATGTGGCGGCGGACGATCTCCCGGCGCTGTATTGTGGCGCCGAGATGATGCTGTTTCCGTCGCTCGTGGAAGGATTCGGCATACCGGTTCTAGAGGCCATGCGCTGTGGCGTCCCCGTGGTGACATCAAACGTGTCGTCGCTACCCGAGGTCGCCGGTGAGGCCGCTCTGCTCGTCGATCCCTACGATACCGAAGCCATGGCGCACGCCATGGAGTCCCTGGCAACGGATAGCTCGCTTCGAGCCAGGCTCGTCGAGCGCGGTCATCAGCGTGCGGCACAATTCACCTTCCAGCGAACGGCCCGTGAGACCCTAGCCGTGTATAGAGAATTCGGTGCCGATGTCTAAGTCCGCCCACCTGCCGAAGCGCCAGCACAGATTTCGCCAACTGCTACAGATCGGCGCCGTGGTGGGGTTGTTCTATCTCGGCGTGGTCTGGCTGAGCATCCGCCACTATGGCGACAATCTTAGCAGTTTGATCCAAGTCGGGCAAAGAGCGCCGGAATCCGAACCGCATGGCCTGGGCCACCACGTGGTCGTGCTGCGCAACAGTACGGGCTACGACGGACAATTCTACTACTACATCGCGGACGATCCATTCTTGCAGAAGCGGACCTTCCGCTCCCCGTTCCGCTATCAGCGCATCGGCTATCCGGTGGTCGTATGGGCCGTCTCGCTGGGCCGGCGAGACTGGCGCCCAGCGGCCATGGTCGCGGTCAATATAGCGAGCGTGATCGCCGTCGCCATTCTCTCGGCGTATATCATCATCTGGCTCGCGCCGGAGATGAACCCCTGGTGGGCCCTGGCCTGCGCCATCAACCCCAGTCTTCTCGCCGCGGTGGTGCTCGACCTGGCTGAACCGCTGACCCTGGCGCTGTCCCTGGCCGGGCTCTTGCTCTACCTGCGCAGACGCATTATAATGGCCGCCATCATCTTTGCCGCGGCACTTCTGACGCGAGAGGTGGCGATCCTCATGCTGATACCGCTAGTCATGGCCGAAATACGCGCCCGCGCTACCGGCAACACCCTGATCTTGCTGCTGGCGATTGCGCCGTACCTCTTGTGGCAAGTGGTCCTGGGGTCCGCGTTTGGACACAGCGGCTTGAGTACCTCCGAGGGCAACTTCACCTTGCCATTTGCCGGCATACGCGCCGTTATCAGTGCGGCGCGCGGACAGCCGATACGCCAGGCCGTCATCCACCAGGGCCCCGTGCTGGCATTGGCGGTGTTCATGTTGCTCGCCTTGGGCGTCGCCGCCTGGCGGCTGGTCCGCCATTACGATATCTTTGATGCGGGCATAGCCGTCCATAGTCTGGCGGCGCTGTTCGCGGCACCGGTTATCTGGATCGCCTACTCATCCGCCGCCCGTGTCTTCGGCGGCCTCTTCCCGCTGACCATCTTCGCCTACGCGCGCCAGCGTTCGACGGCGCTTGCCCTGATTGTCGGTTGCAGCCTGCTCTTGACAGCGTTCGCCGTGGTGCGAACAGTGGCCATCACGCCAGCCGTGCCCTATTACCTCACGCCGTGACTATCGACCTCTGCTTGAGAGAGAACACAGGTCTCTTCAGTTGAATGGTCTATGACGAGACAAGCAATGAGGAGATACCCCCGATGCTTGGTCCCAGGCTGAGGACATTGTAGATGGCCGAGGTACTCGTCGGGGCTAACCTATGGCGCGCGGCGCCCGATGGTGTCGTGAACGAGAGCGTCGCAAAGCCCGCCGTGTTCGTGGTCAGCGTTCCCAGCAGGGTCCCGCCTGGCCCCGGAGCTCGCCAATAGACGTTGACCGTCTGATGCGCACCAAACCCGAAGACGTAGAGCGTGTTTGGCGTCCCTGCCGCCGCACTTGGCTTGGCCAGGAGCGTACGCGGCCGCACCACGAAGCGGCGGTAGCTCCAGCGGTGGCTTTGGAGACCATAGGCGATGAGATAGTACGTCCCCGCAGGCGTCATCGGGACCAGGAAGCGGGCCGACACGGCTCCGTTGGCTGCACTCGTAGTCGTGGTCAGGGGGCTGGATGCTGTATCCCAGAACAGGCCAACGAGTTCCCTCGGATTGAAGTTGGCACCCGTCACCGTCACGACCTGTCGATAACCCCCGCTTGTATCTTGGGATGGTGGATCTGTTCCACGATGGGCGCGACAGTCCGACGCTCCCTTTGGTTCTCACAGGCCGTCCACGAGCCCTGGTCGTCGCGCCCTTCTTCCCCCAGAGCCCGCACAGTTGCCTGGGCCGCGGAGCCCGCATCAGGCAAGGCTGGGCCGATAGGAAGGAGAGTTTCATGGATTCCGTCGCAGGTGTCTATGTTGGTATCGATGTGTCCAAGGACCGCTTGGACGGGGCCGTGCGGCCGACCGGCGCACGCTGGCAGGTGGCGAACGACGAGGCGGGGATCGCCACGCTGCTGGACCACGTGGCGGCCGTGACCCCCACGCTGGTCGTGTTGGAGGCCAGCGGCGGATACGAGCGGCCCATCGCGGCCGCCCTCGTCGCGGCGGGCTGGGCGGTGGCGGTCGTTAATCCCCGCCATGTGCGCGACTTCGCCAAGGCGACGGGCACGCTGGCCAAGACCGATGCCCTCGATGCGCAGGTACTCGCGCACTTCGCGGAGGCAGTGCGCCCCCGCGTGCAGCCGACGCCGGATGAGCTGGTGCAGGCGCTCCGCGCGCTCCTGGCCCGCCGCCGGCAGGTGGTGGGGATGTTTGTGGCTGAGAAGAATCGCCGCCCTGGTGCGGCGATGCGGGCGCGCCTCGAGGCGCACGTCGCGTTCTTGGAGGCGGAACTGGCCGCGCTCGACCAGGAGGTCGCGCAAGCGATCCGCCGGAGCTCGGCGTGGCGGGCGACCGCCGCCTTGTTGCGCAGTGCGCCGGGCGTGGGCCCTGTGGTCGCTACCACCCTGCTCGCCGAACTCCCCGAACTCGGCACGCTCGATCGCAAGCGGGTGGCGGCCCTCGTCGGCGTGGCCCCGTTCAATCGGGATAGCGGTACCAGGCGGGGACGGCGGGCGGTGTGGGGTGGGCGCGCGTCCGTCCGCGCGGTCCTGTACATGGCAACGGTGGTCGCCGTGCGCCATAACCCGGTGATCAAGGCCTTCTACGAACGTCTCCTGACGGCTGGCAAGGCCAAGAAGGTCGCGCTCACCGCCTGCATGCGCAAGCTGCTCACCATGCTCAACGCCATGCTCAAACACCGGACACCGTGGGGCCAGCAGGCGCCGCTGGCGGCATGATCCGAGCGATCCCCGCGGATCCGATGCGCGCTACCCCCCAGCGTCCACCCACCACGAGGAGGATCAGCTGCCCCAACGCCTTCTTTTCCAAGTAGCAAGGCGCTGAGCGGTGTGCCCAGTCGCGACCACCGAACTGAGTTGCTAGCCGGTTCAGCGGCTTGCAAACATATGCACGCGTGGGCATGGTAATACATAGGGCTGCTTCTTCAATACAACACCCGAGGGACTTGGTCAAGGCATGACGGGGCAAGCGCGATGCGCGCATGTCGTGAATTAGCAGGGCTATCTATAGTGTGATTCGGCTGGGAATGGTGCCTGCAACGACGCAGATGTTCTTTTCGGCCGGCGCAAGATCTCTGCTGCCGGCGCGACCATCGGGAGCGCGACCCCGCTCCGCGCGGCCTCCTTCACCCCGGCGGTTGGTCGCGTGCCTCGATGGCGCGCAGCACGGCGATCATATCCGCGCCCCCCAACCCAAGACCCACGGCCTCGCCGTAGAGCGCGTGGCAGACGTCGATCAGCGGGGAGGCGGCGCCCGCGAGGCGGGCGGCCTCGGCGATCAGCCGCGCGTTCTTGTACACGTCGGCGATCGCGGCCTGCGCGTCGACGTTCCCCGCGAGCAACTTGGCCACCTTCACCCGCGATATGTCGCTCGCCATCTGTCCGCTGTTCAGCGCGGCGGCGAAGGTGTCGAGGTCCAGGCCGTGGCGCGCGGCAAAGTGGGCGGACTCCGCCAGCCCCGTGACCAGGGTGAGCAGGAACACGTTGACGGCGAGCTTCATCAGGAGGGCGTGGGGCACCGGGCCGCACGCGAGCATCATCCGGCACATGGGTTGCAGGAGGGGCCGGACGCGCGCCACTGTTGGCTCCTCGCCGGCCAGCAGCGCGACGAGGTGGCCATCTTGCGCAGGCACGCGCGACCCTGAGACGGGCGCCTCCACGTAATGGCCGCCGACGGCCCGCACATCTCCTTCGAGCGCACACGAGTAGGCCGGCGCGGTCGTACCCATATGCACGAGCGTATGGCCCCGCACACGCCCGGCAAAGTGCGGACCCCGCCGATCCAGCACCGCGTCCATCGCCGCCTCATCGGCCAGCATCAGGATGACCACCTCGGCCCGCGCGAAGACGTCGGCGACGTCGGCCGCGACCGCCGCGCCGGCCGCCGCGAGCGCCTGGGTGCGGGCAGTCGTGCGGTTCCAGACCAGCAGCGGCGTCCCGGCCCTGACGAGGTTGAGCGCCATCGGCTCGCCCATCACGCCCAACCCGATGAAGCCGACGGGCCGCTGTGGGGCGGTGGCGTGGGCTGCGGTCGTCGCCGCGGTTTCGGTCATGTGTCTTCCTGAGCGCCGGCCGGCGCGGGACGAGCGTCTGGGAGGAGGTCGATCTCCGCCTCGATCACGCCTGGATAGTGATACGTCGCCCTCACGCGCGTACCACCCCGCCGCCCCAGGGTCAGCACGCGCCTGTTCGGCTCACGGATCAGCGCGCGAAACCGGCTGATCCCGATCGCCCTGGCGCGTACGGCCAGGCGCTGCAGCAACGCGGTTCCGAGCCCGGACCCCTGGAATGCGTCGGCGACGGCGACCGCCACCTCGGCCACCGTTGCATCGTGCCCGTCACGGACGAACTGCGCCACGCCGACTATGGCCGCGTCGGGGACGGAGAGCGCCCCAATCGCCTCGCGCGTGCGAGGCTCGATCGCGGTGATGGCGGCCCAGTCCCGCACGGACAGGCGCCTTCCGGGGCTATGGAATCGCTGCAGCCAGGATGCGTCGCCGAGGTGCAGAAAGAACTGAGCCATGCGCGACGCATCGTCGGCGCCGAGCAGGCGCAGCAGAACCTGGCGACCATCGCGCAGCGGGAGACGATCCGAGGGAGCCATACTCCCCCCTGATCTCGGTGTCGCGGAGGCGGCGTCAGGGCGATGGTCGGGCACGACGCACCATATGACGTGTGGCTGCATGATGTGCGGCCATGGCCCAAGGTCGCTGTCAGACCGATCGACGATATCCACGCTCCCATTCTCTGGGAGAATGCTCTGTGGATCGGCCAGATTCGTGCGCCCGTGTGTTACGTTCTTGCGGTGTCAGCGGCTGCACGCTGCTCGTGCATCGGCCCTGGCTGCCACTGGATGCAGGGACGCTTCGGGTGTCCGGGTCAACGCAATGCGCGGTAGGCGCGCGGAGTGAGCCCCGTCCGCCGCTTGAAGTGCAGGGCCAGGTGGCTGCCGTTGGCGAACCCGACCTCCAGCGCGATCGCCGTGAGCGTCCACTCCGTCGCGGTCAAGAGGAGCCTGGCGCGGTCCACACGGCGCTGAATGATGTACTGATGGGGAGCGAGGCCCGTGGCCGTCCGAAAGAGGCGCGTGAAGTGATACGGGCTGATGTTGGCCACCGCGGCGACGGCGGCAAGCGATAGATCATCGGCCAGGTGCTCCTCGATATACTCCATGACCCGCTTGAGAGGCGCACCGGTCAAGGCGTCGCGTGCCGGGGCGACGCGCTGCGGGTGGGCCGTGTGCTCTCTGAGGAGGTGGACCGCGAGGAGCGTGGCGAGCGAGTCGGCCAGGATCCGGCCGCCCAGCCCTCCTGAGCGCAACTCGCGCAGCAAGGCTAGCCCGATCTGCTCGACGTCGGCGCTCTGCACCCCCAGCCGCGTCGCCAGCTCGACCCGCTGGGGGTTGAGCCCGACCTCCGCGGCGACACGCGTGAGCAGGGACGGGTCCAGATGTAGATGCAGGTGGCGGATATCGCCGTGGCGCTCCAGGTGCCAGTCGGTCGGTGCGCCGGCCGGCAGAATGGTGAGACTGCCTTCCCGCAAGAGGCCCGCGCACCCGCGACGACGCTCCGCTACCGCGATCGGACGATCAAGGTGCAGGACGAGCAGATGCGCGGGGTCCGCGGCAAGCGCGAAGTCGTCGACCTGATGCACGACCTCGTCGACGACGATCCCCTCCCAGCCGCGGTCGCGACTGGTGGCGACCGTCACCAGGTCCCTGCTGCCCGACTCCCTCCAGCCCATACCCCTCCACGCCTCTACGGACGCGGCGTCCCGCCATAGCAATCCGCCGCCCGCGACGATTGATAACCACCTGTCTATGCGCAGATTAGCCCCTGGGGCGTGAATTGTCCAGCGCCAAACCCGCCCGATCGGGTCAGACAATGCTGTGTCAGTCCAGGTGCGCGATCCACAGCGTGGGATGGCGTCCGCGCGTCTTTGCCCCGGTATTCACAGGATGCGCCCGCGTGGCCCTCACGGTGTCGGCGTTGTCCGATCCGTGAGCTGCGGGTGGAACTTGCTGTGCGCGGCGCCGACACGTCGGGCCTCGGGCGCCGCGCCGTGCTATCCCTGCTGGGGGCATATCCCCCTGGCGCTCACGGTTCTGGCAGGATGAGCGGACGCGCGCCGCGTGCCGCCGTGATGTCTCCCTCACGCACGCTCACGGTTCTGGCACGCCGACAGGATTGGGCAGCGGGATGCCGCCCTGCGCCACGATGGTCCGCGCCAGGGGGAGCAAGAGGTCGTAGAGGTCCGCGGCCCCGGCGGCGCCCAGCGCGTCAAGGGGCGGAAGGGCCAGCCGGTCGGTCTGGCGCTCAATCTCGGCGCGGCACTCCTGGCCCACCGCCGTCAGCGTGCCGTCGCGGTCCACCCAGCCGCGTTGCTCCAGGCGCCCGCGCGCCGCCTCCCACTCCTCGTCGGTCCACCCGCGATTCATCTGCATCACCTGGCGCCAGGTGGCATCGGAGGACGTGAAGGAGAGCAGGGCCTCGCACCCGTCGAGGCCGCTCCCCAGGAGCGCGGCGACATGGCCGTCGAAGCGATGCTCGCGCAGCAGCGTCGCGGCGTGCCAGAGCGCGAGGTGCGGCGCCTGCGGCCAGGGTAGGTGACGGTGTGCGACGAAGAGCGGGCGTCCCGCCACATCACAGCCCTCGACCGCGCGGCGCGCCAGGGTCGCCGCCCGCCGCAGGTCGGGCGTGCTGATCGCCGCGCCGAGCAGGCGGCGCAGGGCGGCATCGGCTGCGTCCAGCCGCGCCGCCAGCACCCGCTCGGGCGAGGAGAAGCGCCAGGCGTCGGGGATGGCCCGCTCGACCATACGCGGCGCGAAGGTATAGAAGGTGGCGGTGACCACCGACGCCGGAGCCGCACCAAGAGCCGCGCTGCGCGAGGCGAAGTAGCCCATCCAGAAGCCTTTGAGGCCGGCGTCGGCGTAGGCGGCGCGTGCTTCGGGCGCGAAGTAGATCAGGGCGTGGTATGGCTCGAAGACCGTCCAGAGCCGCCGCGCCAGCGCACTCTCAGTACTCGGGGTCATGTGCGCTCCTCCTAGCTCGCGCGGCTCCGGTCGGGACGGTCCAGGGCGTGGCGGCGTCGCGCGCCCGCGAGGCGGGTCTGGGCGCGGTCCAGGGCGGCGAGCAGCTCCTGGTGCAACTGCGACACTACCTGCGCAGCCGGCATCTCCGCGGCGAGCTCGTGCGTCTGGCCCGCCCACAGGTTCACCAGATCGGCCTCGCCCGATTGACGGCCATAGGCCCGCAGCGGCGCGGTCAGGTGATGCACCTCCGGGTACGCGGACGGCGCCGGCGACTCATAGGTCTGCATGAGCCGGTTGACCACCCCGCGGGCCAGGCGGCCGGTGAACACGCGGGTCAACGCGGTGGGCCGCGACGAGGCCAGCACCGCGCGATGCACCGGAGCGGTGCCGGCCTCGGGGCAGCGCATGAAGGCGGTCCCCAGTTGCGCCGCCGCCGCTCCCGCCGCGAGGACCGCTGCGACGGCCCCGCCGGTGCTGAGGCCGCCGGCCGCCACGAGCGGGAGTCGAACATGGGCGCCGATCACCTGCAGCAGCGCCAGCACGCTGTACTCCGTGGACCCGTCCCTGTCCACAAAGGAGCCGCGATGGCCGCCGGCCTCACTGCCCTGGACGACCAGCGCGGTGGCGCCGGCCGCCGCGGCCTGTCGCGCCTCCGCCACGTCGGTCACCGTGACCCAGACCTCCGAGCCAGCGGCCGTCAGGGCGGCGATGGCGTGGGACGACGGGCAGCCAAAGGTGAACGAGACGACGGCGACCGGATCTGCACGCAGGAGCGCCAGCTTCTCGGCGAAGCCGTCGTCGTCGAAGCGGGGCCGGCCCAGCGCCACGCCCGCCTGGCGCGCCTCGGGCTCGAGCGCGGCTGCGTACCGTTCAACCGCCTCTGGGTCGGCGGGACCTTGCACCGGGGCGAAGACGTTGACGCCGAACGGCCGGCGCGTCAGCGCCCGCGTCGCCGCGATGTCCTGGGCCAACGCCGCGGGCGTGCGATAGCCCGCCGCGACGAAGCCCAACCCTCCCGCCCCGGAGACGGCGGCGGCGAGCGCCGGCGTAGACGGCCCTCCGGCCAGCGGCGCCTGCACGATTGGGATGGCCAACTCATCAAGGATCATAACGCCTTTTCTCCTTCGCGCCCGAGAACCGGGTGCTGCCATAGTCGACCGAGCGCCGTGACCAGGACGCCGCCGAGGAGCACGGCGGCGGACGCGGCGATCAGGGCGGGCCCAAAATCATGGGTGCGGCCCGCCACCAGGCCGGCGAGGGGAGGGGCCACGATCTGGCCGCTGCCGAATCCCGTCGTGAGCAGACCGATGACGGCCGTCGATCGCCCCGGCGCGAGCGGCCCGGCCAGGACGAGGGTGAGGGCCGGGATGGCCATGAACGTGCCCCCGAACAGGAGGGCTGCGGCGCCCGCAACCGCCGCCCCTCCGCTGAGCGCCGGCAGCCCGATCCCGCACCCCTGGATGAAGTAGACCAGCGCCAGCGTCGGGGCCGGCCCGATGCGCCGGCTGGCCGCGACCCACAGCACGGTGGATGGTAGCGCGGCCAGCCCGACCACGACCCAGACGGCCCAGCCGTCGCCGGCCAGCCCCGGCAGACGCTCGACGATGACGACCAGGAAGGTGGCGGTCACGATGTAGCCGCCGCCGGCCAGCGTGTACGCGGCGAGGAGCAGGGCCAGGGGCATCGCCAGGACGGGCGTCCGCGCCGGCGGCCGGGACCCGATGCGCGCGCTCTCGTCCGACCTAGGGGGGAGCCAGCGCCAGGCGGGATAGGCCGCGATCGCCGCGAGGACGGCGAGGACAAGCCAGGCGTCGCGCCAGCCCGTGCGGCCGGTGGCCGCGTGGGCGATCAGGCCGGAGGCGACGATCCCGCCGCCCGCCCCGCCGTAGAGCCAGCCGGACCGCGCGGTCTGTGAAGCCCGGCGCAGCGCGGCCAGGACCGCATCCGAGGCCAGGATGAAGACGCCGGCGCTGGCCAGGCCGGAGAGGAAACGGATGGCGCCCCAGGCGGCGAAGCTCGTCGTGGCCGCCATCAGCGCCGTCGTCGCCACCACGCCGGCGAGACCCAGGCCAAGAAGGAGGCGGCCAGCGCGGCGTGGGACGATCAGGGTGAGGAGTAGCGCGCCGGCAAGGTAGCCGGCGTAGTTGGCGGAGGCGAGGACACCGGCCTGGCTGTCGGTAAGGTGAGCCGCGGCCTGCATGGGCGGGAGGAGGGGCGTCATGGCGAAGCGCCCAATGCCCAGCGCTGCGGCCAGCGCCAGCATGCCGCCCAGGAGGGGACGTGGGAGGCCTGAGCGACCTGAGCGAGCAGGACATGTCAACTCCGTACAGGACGCGTGGTCTGCCACACAGGATACACGAACTTCCACTCGCACCCGACTGCCTCCTCCTGTGCTCGTCTCCCTGCTTCAGTGTGCGATGCCGCGGAGGTGGCGATACACCTGTTCGTGCGGTGATCGAGCACAGTCGTGCGCTCTTTGCCGGAATCGGTCGTGCCAGGGGTTCGCCGACGGCCGCGCGCAAGGATCAGGAGCCGCGATACGCCAGATGGAGCCCTTTGCCCACGGGGAGGGTGAGCGCCTCGAATCCGGGGAGCGCCGCCACGGCGCTCAGATAGGCGGCCATCTCGTGCGGATGCGACAGGGCGTTGTCGGCCAGCAGCAACACGTTCGGCGTGAGCTTGGGCAGAAGCCTCTCGACCTGTGCCGGGGCGCTCGTTCTATCTGCGTCGAAGAAGATCAGGTCGAACGGACCCGGCAGTTCCTCCACGACCGCAGTTGCGTCGCCTTGAACGAGATCCACCAGGTCCCGGAGCTCACACCGGCGCAGGTGTGTGTCGGCGCGGGCCTGCTTGGTGGCGTCGCGCTCGATACTGGTGAGGTGTCCGCCCGTGGTGCGGAGCGCGTCGGCCAGCCAGATGGTGCTGTAGCCCGTCGAGGTGCCGATCTCCAGGACGTTGGTGCGCCGCGTGCTGCGTACCAGGATGCTGAGCAGGGGCGCGGTGTCAGGCTCGAGATGCAGGAATCGTTTGCTGTGGTCGGCTTCCTGCGCGTCGTGCCGGCGCCCCTGTTCCTGTATCTGTGCCAAGAGTGTGCGCGTTGCGCGATCCACAGCCTCTCCGTCCTTTCGTGTCGTCAGCGCTGTTGTCAGAGGGTAAGACGGCGCGCGATGCGCCGCTCGGCGCTCCCTCGTCCGCTTCCCAGTGTGCGCCGCGGGAATGGCGACAAGGGACACGTTCGTGCCGTCGTTCAACAGAGTCGTGCGTCGTTGGACGACTGCCCCGCCAGACGGTTCTCGTTCACGTATGCTACGGAGGCAGGGTATCAGTGATGTTGACACGCGCATAGTCGGACGCGGCGCCGCGAGGGAGAGGGGAGTCATGCGCATCGTGGCGATTCGCGAGCGGGCGGTCCCGATCTCGCGTCACGCCGATCCCGCGCTGCCCTCGGGTGGCCTCACCACCAGCATCGTGGCCGTCGTCACCGATGTGCAGCGCGACGGACAGCCGGTCGTGGGCTACGGCTTCTCCTCCATCGGGCGCTACGCCCAGAGCGGCCTCATCCGCGAGCGCTTTGCCCTGCGGCTGCTCGCGGCGCCGCCATCGGCACTCATCACGCCTGACGGCGCGACACTCGATCCTTTCCGCGCCTGGGACGTGATGATGGCGGGCGAGAAGCCTGGCGGGCACGGCGAACGCTGCGTCGCCGTCGGCACCCTCGACATGGCCCTGTGGGATGCTGCCGCCAAGATCCTGGAGCGACCCCTCGCCGACGTCCTGGTCCGATGGGGCGGGGCGGGCGCGCCTCCAGCACCCACTGTCCCGGTCTACGCCGGGGGCGGCTACTACTATCCGCGCCACGACCGCGCACACCTCACGGCCGAGATCCAGGCGATGCAGGCGTTGGGCTACCAGCAGGTCAAGATCAAGATCGGAGGAGCGCCGCTGGCCCAGGACATCGCGCGCATCGAGGCGGTGCTGGCGCTGCTTCCGGCATCGGATGTGGCGGTCGATGCCATGAATGCGTACGACGCCGCGCAGAGCGAGGAAGCCGTCCAGGCGCTGGCCCCCTACGGACTGCGCTGGTGGGAGGACGTCTGTGATCCCCTGGATTTCGAGACCCTAGCCGCGATTGCGGCGTCCTATCCCCCGCCGCGAGCGGCGGGGGAGGCGTTGTTCTCGCTGGCCGAAGCCCGCCTGCTCGCGCGGCACGGCGGGCTGCGCCCCGCGCAGGATCTCCTGCTGTTCGATCCGGTGCATTGCTACGGGCTGCCAGGGTACCTGCGGATTGTCACGTATCTCTGTGCCCAAGGATGGCCGCGGTCGGCCTTCTGGCCGCATGGCGGCCACCTGTTCGGCCTGCACGTCGTGAGCGCGCTGGGGCTGGGCGGTGCTGAGGTCAATCCGCTGTGCTTCCAGCCCTTCGGCGGCCTCGCCGATGGGGTGGCCCCGAGTACGGGGCACGTTGCCCCACCGCGGGCACCGGGCATCGGTTTTGAGCTCAAGGCCGACCTGCATCGCCTCGTGCGCACCCTACTCGGGCCGTGAGCCACCGCGCACGGTCTGGCGGTCGCCGGCCCTGGAGCGTGGACGTCGTGCGGACCGCCTTGCACACGGACGCGAGCCAGTGTCATTCGCCCGCGCTTATTGGACTGGCGAGATTGGCGTGGGCCGCGGCAGACGTGTCCGAGGCAGTGGGCGCGGCCCGGGCAGGGCGAGGATCGAAACCATGACTAATGCTGGTCCCTGCCCTGCTGGAAGGATAGGCGTGATAGCAGGTGATGTGGATCGATCCTGTGCTGGCCGGTAACGACATCCGCGCTCGTGTGGCCCATGTCAGGCTGATCCCATCGGCAGGTCCAAGCAGAACATGTGCTAACACTTTATTAGCAACCACAACAAGCGTGCAATCGGCGCATCGCTGCTATCGTCGTAGCAGTGGCTCGCCACGGGTAGGCCGAGAGGCGATGAACCGGCTGCCGAGCTGTCGCATAATTATGCGCACACTGCCTTCGTGCGCGTGGACTCGACGATCTGATAGGAGCGCGGCCAGCCCTAGACTCCTGCGGTGCGGCCAGCCGGCCCAGGATGCTTAGCGTGCGGTGTGCCGTTCGGGCAGGGGCGCGCCGGCGTGGCTCCGTCGCTAGCCGCGCTCGGTCGCCACCACGGCGCTTGCGCAGGGCAACCGTAGGAGCCGATGGCGACCACCGTCACCACCTCACTCCGGCAAGCTCCGCTCGGTCGTGACTCGCCTGCTCCGCGTTGACTTGACACGGAAGACAGTTGCTCGTGGTGCTCAGGGCCGGTAGCGCGGTGTTGGTAGAAGGCACCACGAAGGTGCTTGTCACCGGGTAGAGGCTCTGGTCATCGACGGCGGTCACGACATACGTGCCCGGCGTGGCCGTGGCCGGAACGGTGAAACTGATCGGTTGGACCACGGCGCCACTCCCATCCGCGGTCCCAGTCGCCAGTAGCGTCCCGCCCGCCGAGGGGCCCCAGTAGACGCTCACGTTCGACGCCGGGGCAAAGCCGGTGCCGGTCAACGCGCTGGTCGCTCCAGGGGAGCCCGCGGGCGGCACTAGCGAGATCGACGGGCCGTAAATCGACACCTGAGACCCGGCACTCACGCCTCCGTTGACAACAAAGATCTGCCCGCCGGGCACCGTGACCGTCCCGGAGCAACAAGCGGGTGACGGGAGAGCGGTCCCCTCCGCCCAAGTACCGTGAGTTGGGGAGTAGACCTGAACGGTGGATAGCCACCCAGCATCGTGATCGAAGCCGCCAATGACGTACACCTGACCATCCGAGCCGATGGTGGCACCCGCATCGGACGTGGCGCTAGGGAGCACCGGTCCGCTTGTCCATACCTTGCCGTCAAACTCGTAGAACGAGTCCTAACTATAGGAACTAGGTCCGCCGTCGAAGCCTCCGAACACATCGAGGCGATCGTTTCCGTCCACGACCGCCACTGGCGCTTCATCAATCTGGGGGAGGCTGGCCACGGTTGTCCAGGTATCGCTGATCGGGTCGTAGGCCTCCACGCTGGCGACAGCCTGCGTCCCGTCCGAGCCGCCGATCGCATAGATCATACCGTGGTACAGCGCCGCGGCAAAGCGATAACGCAGGCTCTGCATCGGCGCCAGGGTGCTCCAGGAGTTGGTTAATGGTGTGTACACGTCGACCCGGTTGTAGACGGTGCCATTGCTACACAGGTTGTTAAACATGCACTGCGTGGCGCCCCCGAGCACGGCGATTCGGCCAATCGTATGCTACGCATGAAAGTGGCCCATCCTCTAACGCTCATCATCCTGTCAATAGCCAAACATGCAATTATACCACGCCCTCGATAGCATAATGTTGTTCGTCGTTAGCTGCGCCAAATCCGCGATTTGGGGGTGGGCGGTGCATTCATTAGCTATCGATGCAATGATGCAATGACCGACTGATGGCTGGCCGGAACTATGAAGGCGGGATGGCCGGCATGCTGACCGCATTCTACCGGGCTGCCTACCCCATCTGTACTATTCGCACGGCGCCTGTGGGAGATCGAAGGCAAAGAAACCCGCCACGGCGCTCAGGGGCAGAGATGGGGACGGCGCGTACACTCTCCATACATGCTCATGTGCGCAGCTCTGCACGCTCTCGGCAATATCGCAAGCTTTGGCAGTCACATAGCGACGCGCAGGCGGACCCGCAATTGACGCCTATTGTGCGGTGACGCCCTTGGCCAGAATGTTGACGTGGAGGGCCTTACGCTCCTTGGTCAGCCAGTTCGTGAAGGCGGTTTGCTGCTTTTGCTGGTAGGTCTGCTGTGTTGTCTGATCGAGCTGGGCGAACGGCACCTTCCGGCGCGCCTCGACCAAGATGATGTGGTAGCCGTACGACGATTTCACCGGCTTGCCTATCACGCCAATCGGTTGCGAGAACGCGGCCTTCTCGAAGGGGGCGACCATCTGCCCCGGGCCAAAGAACCCCAGCTCGCCACCCTGCGCCGCGCTGCCCGTGTCCTTGGAGTACTTCTTGGCCAGCGCCGCGAACTGCTTGGG
>Ga0070740_10002888_pt1 | contig 19197 bp, 22 predicted proteins | sample Coa_R2_FD_67286 | JGI IMG/M metagenome (GOLD analysis project Ga0070740, IMG submission 67286) | Surface soil microbial communities from Centralia Pennsylvania, which are recovering from an underground coalmine fire - Coalmine... | ecosystem: Environmental > Terrestrial > Soil > Unclassified ...
GATTTCAGTCCCCTCCTCATCGGGGAATCTTCTGATCGGCTGCGCGATGGAATCGGCGGAGCTCGGCCTCGAGCTATTTCAGTCCCCTCCTCATCGGGGAATCTTCTGATCGCGCGTCGAATTGACTTGCATTTGGACCGCTACCATTCAATTTCAGTCCCCTCCTCATCGGGGAATCTTCTGATCGACTGGAAAACCTTTACCGCGATCGATCCCGATTCGATCGCATTTCAGTCCCCTCCTCATCGGGGAATCTTCTGATCGTCGTTGCAAGGGCGGCAAGGGCGGCGGGCGGCTAGTTGATTTCAGTCCCCTCCTCATCGGGGAATCTTCTGATCGGACCCGCGCCCTTCGACGCGAAACGTCGGACTCCCAGTATTTCAGTCCCCTCCTCATCGGGGAATCTTCTGATCGGCATCAGGACGCGATCGTCAAGGCGCTAATAGACGATTTCAGTCCCCTCCTCATCGGGGAATCTTCTGATCGGCGGTTCTGGGCTGGTTCGGTCGCGGCTACTGGCATTTCAGTCCCCTCCTCATCGGGGAATCTTCTGATCGGCGAGCGATGCCATCACGTATGGACCGGGCGGACCGATTTCAGTCCCCTCCTCATCGGGGAATCTTCTGATCGTGAAATTCTTGCTCTAGAATGAAAATTGTCAGGTCATTTCAGTCCCCTCCTCATCGGGGAATCTTCTGATCGTTAGCTCGCGCAGTCTTTGCGCTTGCGCATCCTGCGATGATTTCAGTCCCCTCCTCATCGGGGAATCTTCTGATCGGGGTCGTCCACCTAAACGAATTAGGACGCTCGACCCATTTCAGTCCCCTCCTCATCGGGGAATCTTCTGATCGTGAAAACGATCATACACAACAAACTCTTGAAGGCTAATTTCAGTCCCCTCCTCATCGGGGAATCTTCTGATCGTTCACCGCTCCTGGTATTCCGCGGCGCTCGCGCGTCCAATTTCAGTCCCCTCCTCATCGGGGAATCTTCTGATCGCGTGCCAGGCGAGATAACAAACAGTCGTGCAAAACTCGTATTTCAGTCCCCTCCTCATCGGGGAATCTTCTGATCGCGTACCGCGCGCGCCGCACAGGCGCGAAACACGATGATTTCAGTCCCCTCCTCATCGGGGAATCTTCTGATCGGTTGTGGTCTGGAGCGTCATCGGCGTCTACGTCCTGTGATTTCAGTCCCCTCCTCATCGGGGAATCTTCTGATCGAGGAGGGGCGCCTGACTTTCCTGATCAGTTTCCGGTTGATTTCAGTCCCCTCCTCATCGGGGAATCTTCTGATCGGCGCCAGAGCTTGCGCACCGCGCGCTTCTCGATCTGCATTTCAGTCCCCTCCTCATCGGGGAATCTTCTGATCGGGGACAGCGTTTTTGGATCTCATGATGCGCACTGGCATTTCAGTCCCCTCCTCATCGGGGAATCTTCTGATCGCCGAGCTCAAGCGCGACAGGATCGGGCGACCATAGGATTTCAGTCCCCTCCTCATCGGGGAATCTTCTGATCGGGCTGCGAAAGTCCAGAAAAAACGCGTACTTGAAGCATCCGCCAGTTGAACGTTTTTCGCAACGCCCGCGTTTGCACCGAACCCGGCTTCATTTGCGAAAATCACCATATATCCGCGCAATAGTTACGGAATTCGCACGCGGTACATCGCGCCATCGCCTCGGTCGGCTCGGGCATCTCTTCCCGCTCGATCGCTCTTCGTATTGAGCTCAAGGCAACTTCGGCCTGTCCGCGTTCCTTGTCGCCGACCGGCACGGCTACGAGCTGTCGTGCCGGGACCAGATAAACGAATCCCATCGGTACCGGCCGTTTGAAGCTATCCTCTACGAGCATCGCATAGGCCGCGAGCTGGATACGATGGTTATGCCGGACCCCGCCTTCGGTATCCTTGAAATCCACGGGATAGCAGGCGTCCTCGGCCACGATGAGAAGGTCGAGCTTGCCGGCGAGGCCCAGGCGAGGCGAATGCAGCCATACTCCAAAGCGTCGTTCGCCGCGCTCGAGGCCGTAGCGGCGGAAGCCGCGCCGCCTTTCCATCGCCTGAACGGCGGCCTCCACGTTCCTCCCGCGTTCCATCTTGTAAGTCCGCGCGATCTCTACCGGCATCACGTGATGGTAGAAGGGGATTCGGGGGCAGTAGGACCACTGCTTGAGATCGGTGACGGTAAGCTCGATGCGGCGCGAGGTATGAAGGTGGGGATTCACTGGGGGTTGATGACGCGGACGATCTCGCGCCTTGCGGCGACGTCTTTTTCACACACGGGAAGCATCAGGATTTTTCCCTCGTTGCCGCCGAGCGTATCGTCGAGCCGCGCGAACATCTCTTTGCGCCGGGTCGCATCGAGGGGGCCGCTGAAGACGCTGTATTGGATATGGTCGAGGCCGTAGTCCTTGCAGACATTCGCGATTCTGAGCCGAATCTTATCGTCAGTGATATCGTAGACGATGAACGTCAGGAGGTCCTGTCCACGCATGGTTAGTGTCCAGCCGGCCGCAAGTACCAAAGACGCTAAGGAGCTATCATTTCTCCCGTTTTGAGGCGCCAATAGCCTGAGCGTGTAATCTCCCACTGCGGTATAGAGTCGCGAGCGGTCGTCGATCCTGGTGCCCACATGGGCCTATCATCAAATGCGTTTGGACCACTGTCACCAGTCGAATCCCACCCTACGAGACGCTCCAGGTTGCCGGCTATCTTCGGACCTCCGTCATGCTGGAATGCATGCGCCAAAATCGTATGCGATCGGACGCATGGTGTGTCGGTGTAGAGATTTGCATGTGCACCGAAAACGTCATATGCGTAAGTCCACCCGGTCCTATGTATGCGACCCAATCCGTACCGCGTATCACCGCCGAGCGACAGGCTAGTGATCTTCGAAATTTCATCGGCAATTTTGTCATCATCGCGAAAAAATGCGTAGCCGACGAGTCCCACTCTTCTTGTTTCCCCGCTATCTTCCATTCTCCAGTGCATGCTAATGCACTCGGTTTCGCGCAACGTTGCGTCAGCGACGCTGTGAGAACTCGCTTCGATAGCGGTACCAGGCCGGGTTTCGACGAGTCGGTGTCTGAAAGCTCGCGCAGATAGAACCGTTTTCTGAGGTGTGCCGTTGCCTTCCCTGTACCAACTTGGACCCTTTTCGGGTTCGAAAATCGGCAACCAGGTCAACCACTGACCTCCCAAATGCTCCGCCGGAAAAAGGTACGTAAAGCGAGTCTTCTCGCCGATTTGTCTCCCTGTGTTGTCGTAATCAGGGAAATTGCGACTCCTATCTCTCGCCAAGTGCGCGGTGATTGCCGCCCAAATCGCCCGTGCCGGGACGTAGAGTCGACAGCGGTTGAGGGTTCCGGCGGGTGGCATGCCGATGAAAAGCGGCGCGTCGAGCTGCCAGACCCACCGATGCAGCAACCAGTTCACTTGCCGCCTCCGGCCGCGCGGCGGGCTTTGACGTGGTAGCGGCCGTAGATAATCGACTGTCGGAGAAGGTCTTGTGCGAAGAGCAGCCGATCGAGGTCTTCTGCGAGTTTCTGGAGAGCATTGAAAGGGTCCCCGTTGCCCAGAAGCTGGGCACCGCTCGGGGTTCCGCGCAGGAAGTCAGAAAATAAATTTAGGAGAGCGGTTTCCCCGCGTGCCTTTACGAAGAGGAAGGCGGCATAGACACCCTTCTCCTCGAGCACGACGAGTGTGTCGGTAAGAATTTTCTCCTGGATACCGTTGGCAGCTAATTGCCTGCCGAACTCGGCGCAAGCGAAATCGAGATTCTCCATCACGACGCCCCCTTCGCGGTGGTTCCGGCGGACTCTGCCCCTGTACTACTTGCGCCGAGAACTCGCAGTCGCCCCATCCCGCGCGTGCTCATCCCGCCGATTCCGAGGTGTTCGAGGTACGGATGCGCGGTGGCAACGATCTCGTAAACGTCGGTGGGCGTCGTTACGGCGGTCACGGTTTCGGCGCCGACTTTGAAATGCGACGGATTCCTACAGGTAACATCCCAGGTCAGGACAGTTGTTCGGGGCAAGGCCTCGTAAGTGAAGAGCGCGCCCTCCTCAGCAGCCCCGGTCTGGGGGTCGATCGCGACTGAAGTGCGAACCTCCAGATTGGTATTCACAACGTGGGAGAAAAGCTTGTCTGAGACTACGGCAAAGCGTTCGCGCACGTAGTCGGGGAGATTATGGTTCTGCAAAATAGGCATCAGGTTCCCGATATTATCGAGCGCATCGAAGGATTTCACCGGCAACAGGATCCAGCCGAGATTAAGATGTTGACTAGAGCCCGCTCGATAGACGGCGTTGTCTTTCACTCCGTCAATTTCATGCTTGAGGGCGCGTATCGCCATCGGACACGTGATCCAGACCGGGCCTTCTCGCGAGGCTACCGGAAAGAGCAGAACGTGTGCGTCACTGAAAGCCGCAAGACCGGCGAATCCGCCCGCGTTTCCGCGAGCAAAGCCGAACACCACGCAGATTGGACAACTGGGTTTCCCGCAGTGGCCGATGGAGCCACCGCGTCCAGTCTGCCCCAGGCCGGCGCAATTTGGAAATCTACCCTTCGCCATCGCTGCGTAAGTCCGGGAAACGCCCGCTAGGCTTGACCCGGGAATCTTCGGCACACGGGTAACGGGATCACGAACGATCGCGTTGTCCACCCTGCCGAGACCGGTGGCGCCCGTGCCGACGTGAATGGGATCGATAGCCATTCCCAAGTTGGTTTTGGGTTGATAGCTCTGGTGATTATCGTTCATTGCCAATCTCCCTCAAGCCCATTTTGAGGACAGACAGGTGCCACTGCAGGGTTTGTTCGAACACTCCGTCAGCCGCCGCTTCAACCAGTGTATCGAGAGCAGCGCCGCTGATTTCCAAGGTGTCCTTGAAAACCGCACGGGCGAGGCCGATCCAAGCCTGTTTACCGCCCACGATCCAATCCCCAGCTGGGTTCCGCCATGTCGTCTGCCGCTCCGCGAGAATCGTCCAGGCTTCTCGAAGGGCGCTCGCAGAGGGCGCCACGCGCTCCAGAAGGCGCCAAGTCTCCCGAACCCGGCGCCATTCAGACAAGTGTCGTGCTTCAATCTTATCGAATCGTTTCGCTGCGGAGTCGAGAAAGACCGCTGCGATGCGAGCGGGCCCTAAACGAACACCGTCCCCGAGTCTAAGGTCGGAGGCGTGACGGTAGACCCGACCATCTGGATGCTGAAAGTCGTTCGGAAAGCGGACCGGGCCTTCCTCAACGGCAAAATAGGGGTAGAAAACGTCTTTCCTCCCGTCTGGCAGCCTCAGAGGGATCATCCGCATCTCGCGCCCACCATCCGGCCGCTGAAAACCTATTCCCAGAACGCCGTCGCGCAGATTTCGCTCGACCACGCGCCATGATTCAGGGTCAGACGATTCGGAGAACTGATCTTCGATTCGGCGCGCGGTTTCGATCACGGACTGAAATGGCACCTTCTGTGGAAAGCCGACAATGCCTACCCGTAAAGGGAGCCTGTCGCAGACGCGGGCGAACTCTCGCCGCCATGCCTCGACCGCAAGATCGACACAAGGTGAGGCGGCTTCCAAGGGAACCAACACGCGGAATCGGGCAGGGTTCACTTCAAGCGGAATGACGGGATGATAGGTGCCAAGCGGGCCAACGTCGTCGGAAACGCCAATCACCTTCAGGTCTTTTTGCTCGAGACCGTCCTCCTCCGCAGTAACACCCAATTCAGCGTTGCAGAGGGTCTTTTCTGATCCCCCGGCGGGGAGTAGCCGGGCTAAGTTGCAACAAGTGACGAAGGATCTTTTCTCATGAAGGTAGAGCAGGCTTATTGGCCCTTCGCCCCAGCGGCCGTCGTAGACCTGTCGATCTTTCCAAAGCAAGTCGGCCGCTGCTTCGGGCGGGCTAAGAATTAGACGGCGGGTGCGCCAACGATTAGCACTCCGAGCGGCGATTCCGCGGAACTTCCGCATGAGCTCGTCGAAAAACTCCTCTGCTTGACGCCAGAAGCGGTAGATGCGGCCTGGGGAGGGAAGCTTGCGAAAGAGTTGGTGAACGATCCATCGCGCTCGCTGCTCGTCGTTCAGTTCGCCCCAAGTTGGACTGTCGGACCTATCCTCAACGACCTTGTCGAAGAACGTAATCCAGTTCTGCTCACTCGTGTAGCCCTCCTGCAAACTCGCTAGAACCGGGTCGTCACGGTTAAAGGCAGTCAGCGTCGATTTGACATAGGTAATCAAACTTTCAAAAGGTGCACTAGGGTCAATTGGATTGGCAACCTTTCGCAGCAAGGGATTCGAAGCACGCCACGCGGCGATACTCTGTGTACGGAGTGAATCAACCTGGTAGCCCTCAAGCCAAGGTTCGATGTCCAGGCTCAACGTCAGCATCGCGATCCGGTCGGTCGAATCGGCTACCTCGCCTAACCAAATGGTATCCGGACCGAGTTCACTTCTAAGCCAGGCGTCGAGCCGGTTACGTCTGCGGTCCGCGCACGTCGCACACGGTGCTTGTTTGTTTTTGCGGCTAACACTTTGCCGCACGAGGCAAACCGGGCATACGTGATTGTCGCCAGTTTCCTGCGGAATTTCCCAAGACCGATGAACAGGGACGGCGAGGATGTCACGGGTCTTGCTCGTCTCCTTCACGATCGGGACGAGTGATCGGGTCGAGTGGCTGATACGGATGTGTGGTGGAGTCTCAAGCTTCAGGCTGTGCGCCAGCTTATCGATGTCGGAAAGCAACCAAGCGGTCCAGCAGTTCCTATCGAGTTCCGAGACGTGACTCTGCATATCGAAGCGTTCGCCCGGGAAGGAGAAGACCAGTGTCGAGCTGTCCCTGTAAAGAAGCGAGCCGAGAGGGACGTCAACCTCCACCAGCCGAATTACGCATTGGAAGAAGTCATCGATCGCTTCGCGTGCACCGAGCCAATCTCCCATCCGCACGCTCCGGGCTTCGTAATGGTCGGCGCCGATGCCGACCGTGAGCAAGCGCCATCGCGTGTTCTGTTTGATCTGATTGCATCGCCAAGGAAACTTGTCACTTTCCAGAATCGCTCCCGCCAGCGCGCTCTTGAAAAGTGCCGCGGTTACGTACGACTGATCCCAAAGGGTGACGTCGTTGTTGGGGAGCCGCGTTTCGGCGAGAGTCGAGGAGAAGGCGTTGCGCAGGAAACTCGCTGGCCCGATTGTGTTATGGCGCCAATCCCACCACGCACCTACATTTGCTGCGCCCGCCTCGCCGAGCCTTTTGAGCTCCCCAAGTATTCGTTGACTCTCCTCAGTTAATCTCTTCCAGCCGCGAGACGTGAGCAGAACGGGTGGATCGGCCAGTAGGTTGCGTTGTGGATAGCCAAAGGCCGAAGACCCCCACATATGCGTGGCATCCTGCTTTAGGTAGTGCGAGGTGCCCCGCGGCAGGTTTTTTTCGATCCCGGAAGTGATTCCGTGTGCGGCTTGAAGCAGACCCAGAACGCCTGAATCGCTCTGCTCGTGTTTGGTAATGAACTCCGTTAGCGGGCTGGGCAATGGAAATTGCGCGGAGAACCTTGTCGTAACCCAAGCTAGAAGATCGTCCCACGGAAACTGGGGGGCCTCGTGTTTATGCCAGTCTTGGTACTTATAGCCGGTCTTCTGGCCGGCTTGCTCTCGCAGGAAATCGGGATGCGCCTTGCCGGTCATGTGAAGCCAGCCGACCGCTTCCATGGCGAGTAAAAGCGAACGACAGTCTCTTAGCCTGTCTAAAGTTGAGCGATCCGTCATTGCGCGGCCTAGGCCCGGTTGAACCACGTGGCAAACTGTTCCGTGAACTCAGCGAGCGATCCTTTGGATATCGGTTGTTTGAATCGCTGCTTTGCTTTCCATTGCGTAACTCTGGCCGTGCCCCAACCGGCCATGCGCTTGGCCGAGATTCCATAGGTCGTGAACAGTGCTTGTGCGGCGTCGAGCAGTCCGTTGATCGCTTCGAAGGGCTTTACGTTGCTCCGCTCGACGGAACCGGGCAGGGGGGCGTACAGCATCTTGAATACGCCGGACGCGCCTGCCGGTACGACCTCGTAATAAATGGGTTGGGTGCCGGCTCTGGTCTTGCGACTATGCGGGTTGATGACTTCAAAGCCAATTCTTGAGAACCACGTGGGATGGAACGCCAGAGCGCCGCGTTGAAAGTCCTTCTTTTCTTCCTTTTCGTTGCCGAACAGGTGGAGAATCCAGGCGGGGTCTTTCCAGCCGTCAAGCTTGCCACGGTTGCGATGGAGATGTTCGGCCAGTCCCGCACTCATTCGACAAGCCCACCGCAACAGGCCCTTCCAGCTCGCTTCTGACATGAAGGGCACCCCGAAAACGCGATCCTTGCGGACGGGATTGTCCAGGACATGGAATGGCCGATCGTCTTTTGAGTACCATGGTGTTTCGAGGAGAAAAGCGATTTCGAACCTGATCCAGGACGGGTCCGGCGGTTCTCCGCCATCTTGGTCGACCTCAAGCCGCGGCGGAAATTTCAGATTTTCCTTTTGGGCACACCGGATATAAGACTGGCGCGCCTGGTTTCTCCTATCTTTTCCACCTGTGGACCACACGGTGCAGCCGTCCACGAGGCCCGAAGCGAGGCCGAATGGCATCGCGCTGTCCGCTGGACATGCCTCCAACAGGGTCAGATCGGCATAAAGATCGAAGCTCACCGTTCCCTCCTTGTTTCAGTCTTGAATAAAGCTTCTATAATTGGCGTGCCTGCAGCGAAGTCAGTATCGTTGAGACTCGGCCATATCCGTCGTAGACGATCCTTCATCTGGTCGAAGCTGACGGTCCCTGGTTTTACGAATCCGAAGGTGCGTCTCGCCTCCGCGGGTTCCTTGAAGCTGAAGATTTTCTTGCTTTCTCGACGTCCCCCGGCAAGCCATTTGCCCGCAGCACCGCTGCCTAGCAATTCGTCCGACCGCCCCTTCCGTTCGTTCCGACAAAGGGCCCTGTTGAAGGTGCTTGCACTGGAGTTCTGACGAGCCAGGTACCTTTGCCGCACGCACCAGAAATTTCCAAGCGACGCCCAGGCGAAAGCATTTTGATCGACTTTTCGCCACCGGGCAGAGTGCACGTAATCCTCGAGAGTCTTGAGCCCGATTTCCTTCGATACATTGGGTGCTTGCTCGAGCTTCACGAGCCCATAGTCCCGATGGTGTTCGACTCCGGCACGAGTGCGCTCGTTGGACGGTTTGTACACGGTTCGTCCTCCAATAGCCCCATGCTCCGCAATCAGACGAACCGTCATCTCGAGCAGCGTCCACTCTTCGACTCCGATCGGCCTCAGGGGTGTGAAACGCAATTCGAAGTCTTGGTTCTTCGTAATTTGCTCTTGACAAATATTGCCGTTGATGTCGAACGCTTGAAAGCGAAACTTCCGTGCCCAGCCTGTGCAACCAAACAGTTCACAGACAACGCAATGATGCTGTGGTTGTGTCGGCCCCTTGACCTGCGGGCTCGGACAGCGGTTTGTTTGGGTTGGGTCGCAAGCGGAGCCACACAATCCGCGCACCAAAACCTCGAACCACCATCGCAAGGATCCGAGAAGACCGGTCAAGATCAAGCGTTTTCCTGCGCCGTTCGCGTCACCCGTCCAGATCGGCGTCAGCGCTTTGAGGCGCCAAGTCCGTGCGCTTGAAGTTGGAGCATTAGATAAGCTGGTCGCCACCTGAGCCTCCTTTGGCATTCACCATTTGAAAGAGAAGGTTCGGTAGCTGGCGCTGCCGCGAACGAAGGAAGCGACCGCGCGCGCCTGAATCTGGATGATGGATTTGAGCTTGTAGCGCCGTCCGCGGAAATTTGCTTCGCCCTCCATCCGTTCCAGCACGGCGGATGCGACCGCGCGGCGAGTGCCGTCGGTGAGCATCCCGTCCCGGGTTTCGATAGTAGTGCCGCGTCCGATCGCGGCGATCACGGCGCGATCGACCACCGGCTGGCGGAACTCTTCAACCATGTCGAGCACCAGCGAGGGTTTGCCGGGGCGATCGACATGCAGGAAGCCGGCGAAAGGTTCCAGGCCGGCGTTCATAATCGCGCCCCACACCTGGGTGTAGAGAATTCCGTAACCGTAGTTGAGGGCCGAGTTTACGGGATCGGGAGCGCCGCGATGATCTCGGGAATCGAATCCGAGCTCTTCCGGGATGAGGAGGCGCACGCCCGTCCAGTAGGTGCGCCCCGCAAGTCCCTCGATCGAAAGAAAGGCCTCGCGGGCGGAATCGATATTGGGCGCGTCAATTGAAGCAGCGTTCTTGCGGGCTTTTGCGATCGACCGGGCCAATCCGCTCAGTTCGTCGAAGGCGGAAGGATTGGATTCCTTGAGGTACTTGCCGAAGTACTTGAGAAGAGCAGCCTGATTGGCGAGCTTGCCGCGCACGATAGCTTTTGCGAGATCGACGCCGCGCGCGTCGTTGTACGCGGCAAGTTGTTCGCGCCGTGTGATCACCGTAGCGGTCAGCATCGGCGACGAAAGCATCGCGTAAGGCTTGCCGGATCGGGTGAGGAAGGAGAGGCGGATTCCGCGTTCGCAGCAGGCCTCGACGAGGTCGGCGGAGATGGCGACGCCGGGGGAGCCGATGACGATTTCGCCGACGCGAAAGAGCGGGAGCTCGATTTCGTCGGCGGATTTTTTCGGGGGCTTGATGCCATTCGGACCGGGGGCGGTACGGCGCAGGGGAGGGGGCGGAGTCTTGACACCGTCGGAAGTGGCGACGGAAAGAGTGGGGCGTTTGTTATCGATTCCGAGAGGCAGGAAGAGCTGCGGACCGCCTTCGATCAGTTCGAGCCGCGGCTTTGGTCCGCGGATCACCAATCGCTCGCCGGTCTTGGCGAGCATCACGCCGTAGTCGGAGATGATAACGGAATTCATGGGTTCGCCCCCCTTGCCTGTCAGTTACGCCGCTGGCTCGGGTAACTCAAGAATCAGAAGGCTTTCCACGGAATCCTGTATGGCGGTTCAGACCGCCGAGGCTCGATCCGCTGGCGAGATGGCTTTCGCAGGCGGCGGCGAAAGCGAGGCAGGCTCGAATATGTTAGGGCTTGAGCGCGGGAAAGTCAGCCAGGATTTCCCCTCGCTCATCCCGGCGGCGAGATACTCAAGGATGTCCGCAACCGTGATTCGGGTTCCCTTGACGCCCGGCTTGCCGCTTCGAACCTCGGACGAGACGCTGATGTAGTCCTCGAACTTCATCGCTACTGGCAACCCGCCGCGGCATGCGTAGCGCAAGAGAAGGCCCGCGCTGGGCAGTTCAGTTCGCAGCTTCACTCCCGGCTGTAGTGGGTGAAGCCGGGGCCAGTGTTTACGATGCCGATAGGCACGATGGTTTCTATGAAACGGCGGTGACGGTCTTTTTTCGGACGGGCTTTAGTGAACGAGCTCAACGTTTCCAGGTCCGCATCAGCGCCGAAGTCGTCGAGTGGCACTATGTGTCCTCGAGACGGGGGACTCCACGATCCGGCACGAGTCACCGGCTGAGTGTATTCGGGACCTACGGTGCTGGATCTATAGAGGCGAACGAAGCGGACAAAGGAACCTCGTTTTCCGATGTAGCTTATGTGGGGCAGCAGTTCTGGCAGGCGGACGATGGTAGCGTCGTCTGCGGCGGCAAGATCGAAAGCCCATATACACGACCGGCCGAGGTGTGCGACTTCGCGATAGGCAATGGTCGGAGTATATGGCCGTGTCGGATCGCCGTCCCGCGATTCCTGGCGCACCTTAACGAACGTGTGGGTGACCACGGCCTCAGCGGAGGGTGCTATTCGCACCTCCATTTCGGCGAGAGCATGCAGCAGTTCAGCGCACTCGATGTCCGATAATCCTGCGCGAAAGGCGCCATCCACCAGAGCCATCTTGATGGAGTATGGGGTCGGTATCACCAGTGTCTTTCCGACCGAGCTCGTTGCAGAGCTGATTTTGAGAGAGAAGAGCGCCGTCGCGGTGAACTCGGCCATTAGCCAGCGTCCGGGGCCCGGAACCCCGGCTATGGGATCGGGCCGTTCCAACCTGGCGACGCGTGTTGACGCCGTTGTCACGTCCGAGTGCAGGCGGCTTGACTTCCGAGCCATGATCTTCAATTGGGGAGTTCAAGACCTTCGCATAGCTCAGCGAGGACTTTCACTCCGCCGGAAAGGGACTCAAAAGTCCTCACCTGGATGCTGTTTGCTTTGACCTGGTTCAGGACCCCGGCTGCTCTTCCGATCTCTTCGCGATAGTCGTCATGCAGGGGACTAACCGTAGGGGCTGGGAGCGACGTCGATGAAGTCGCGACCACACCCTTGCAGTCGACGATGTGAGGGTTCTGAGTGTTTCTCTGCGCGCCGGCCGGCTTCAGCAGCGTCGCCGCAAGTGCCTGGATTAAGGCAACCGCTCTTTTGCGACGGGCTTCTCCGTCGATCACATATCGTCGCGTGATATCGTTAAGTCCGATGCGGTAAAGGTCGGCGCTGCAAATCAGCGCATACACTCCCGAGGAAGCAGGGCGGTGAAAGATGGCCTGTCGCCCCGAGACGGTTTCGCCGCCTGCAGCCGTTCCGCGCCCCTCTGGAGCGTATTTCACATGAAAGTATTGTTCGGTTACGGTCAGAGGTTGGCCGTCGCTATCTTCGGGGATTCCAACTACCCAACCGAATTCGACAACCGACTTGCGCCCGACAGCGCGGCCCCTGGTTACAAGGGCGCCCGCCATGTCCGTGAGGCTGCAATCGACGACCATCTTGGTCATGATTTCGGATTCCAGCGCCTTGCGTTTGACCCGTTTGCCGTTGTCGACGAATTCCTGTTCCTCTTCGCAGAAATCAACGAAAGCCGGGTTTAGGGCGTTGATTCGATCGGCATCGTGAACCGAGGCGCCCGGAGACAGCGGCTGTTGGGCTTCCTTTAACAGCGGGACGAGGTGTTCGACCAGAATGTGTTTAAACATGTCGCCGCTTATCGCGTTGACGAGCTTTCGATGCCCGTTCTGGTCGATGATGTGCACCATCCGCGTCTGTTGCTGGTTGCCTTCGGTGCCTTCGCTGTTCAGATTATGCAAATCGATCGTGACTCGCGCGGACATCGACAACGAACTTATTTTAGCCACTTTCTCCTCCTCCCTGAACTTGTCCCGATTGGCCGGCTACTTGAGTTCACCGGCGACGTCAGTTGGCTCTTCCTCTCTGGGAAGTCTGCACGATCCGTAGGCGCACAGCATCGGTCCTACAACGGAGGCACCGTGTGACTCTATCAGCCGGACTAAGGATTCAAACTCTTCCGTTGTGACGTTGCGAGGCGCTGGCTTGTTAAGTTCGCGACGGCGGGCATTCTCAACGTTATACAAGGAAATGAACTCAGATATGGATTGGATAAGCTGCTCATTACCTGGGAGGCCGCTTTTGCGTCTGAGGTCGGGGAGCAAGTCATAGCGAATTTCCCTATAATCAGGGCGATTCATCGCCTTTTGCGCCTGAGCATTAACCGTGGCGGCACGGATTGCGGCAGCCACCGCCTTGAATCCTGCGTCTGCAAGGATGTCGCTGAACTTCGGGGCATTTCCCATGACGAGCTTCTCCAAATGTGCAGTGGTAAACTGTGGGATTTTCCGACCCTGTTCGCGCGCGCGGAGAACCAGGGCTCCAAACCGCGCCATAAATTCCAGGAGCGTTGCAATCGCGTGCTCCCCCCGACTTTCGAGAAAGCGACGATAAGTAATCAGCAGCCCTATCTCATCAGAATGGTCATCCTCAAGGGAGCGCACCACGCGCTTATGTTCGGTCAGGATATCGATAAAGGCCTTCGCTTGGATGTCATTGTCGACGACGAACCATCCCGGCAGCGCCAATGTCGCGATCGCGGAGACGGCTTTCGCGCTGCCGAGTGACTGATAGTGAGTTACCCAGATACCTGAGATTACGTCCGAAGGACGTTTCCCGCGCATCTTCAAGCCGGGAATCGGTCTCGCGGAGGCCATAGCGGCATACTCCTCGGAGTGTCTGACCAGAAGTTCCGCCAGTTCAAGCACAGCCAGACTGTCGAGTTTAGGTGGACCGCCGAACAGCCCGGCAAGTCGCAACTCCCTTGCAACTTGCTTAAAAGCATTTATGGAGATGTCAGCCGGAATTGGACAGAGGAGACGAACATGTTCGGCTTTCTGGCCCTGAAAAAACGGGCAGCCGACCGCGAAGTAGCCACGGTACCGCAGCCATTCGACGAACGGATCAGTCCATTGCTCCTTCGTCTTGTCGTTGCGATCAGTGCTGTCCGGCTTCAGCCGTGAGTAGCCCTTCGCCGCGGTCGGAGAAAAGAGCTGGACCGAAGTCGCGGGCCACTTCAGGTTCGACTGCTCTCCCGCGGCGAGCGCGATAAGCGCGGACCGAACCGAATCCGAGAACTCCCGTGGCTTCAGCGCTACAATCAGCGAGTGAATGCGATTGCTCGTTTCGTCGCCCTGCACCGTGTTGAGAACCTGCAGCAGTCGCCAGTCGGGGCGTGGTTCTTCCTGTTTCAGCAGTTGTTCGATTTCTTCTCCGGCGGTTTTGCGCCGTTTGCCTTCGAGTAGTTTCCTCCTTCGAGCGGCCTTTTCCTTTTCGCGCTGATAGTCAACCCAATCACTGACACCGCCGGGGACTTTCACTTTCTGGTTGGTCTTAAGAAAAGGGTATCCAGCGATTTGTGCAATAGACGTGATACGTTCCGGGGTGAGGGGCGCTTGAATCTCGAATGCGGTTTGCAATTCCTTGATTCGTACTTCATCGACGCCGTCTGCGCTTGAAAGCAAGTCTGCCAGACCAGCGGCGGCGAAGACGTCACCGTGAGTGCCTGTGGCCTTTGCCAGTCTGAAGGAGGTCATTTCACTCACTGCAAGCCCATTCGGAAGTCGCGCGTCGGTCGGAAAGCCTCAGCGTTCTCGTAAGGTATGAAACCAGGGGCCACCACTTTGTCAAAGAATCGCGGCTGGTGGTCATTTCCAGGAAGTCGTTAAGGTAGCCACGTTTGTCGCGTTCGCTCGACAAGTATGCCGCAATCTTCGGATCCGGCGTTCGGCCCATACACTGAAATACAACCTGCTCCCAGCCCGCCGATAGTTCAAGGACTCCCAAACTTGAGTCGGGCGACCTCGGAATGAACCCTCCATGATGTGCGATGATGGCGGCTGCGCATGCCGACGCGACATGTGCCAACAATTCGTCGGGGATTCCTTCCAGCGCTGCGCTCAGAAGAGAGCATCCATAGTAGGCGCTTGCGGCGGCATGCGGAGGACGTCTGCCTAGACTCCGCTGCCTCTCCCGGTCTTGGTTGCTGTCAGGGTCAAAGTCGGTATGAGCCAGGGGAGGTCCGGGTTCGCTCGACGAATTCTTGGACAATCGCCAAGCCTGCGCCCACTGCTGCCAGCGGGCTTGGAGCTTGCCGAGGTCATGGAGGTGACCGCACGCTCGTGCAGCTATTTGCATGTGCTGTGCAGTAAGACCGTAGAGCTTTTCGAACCCGCGGCCGATCATCCCGGCCGGAAATCCGTCTCGTTGGAGGCGAGCGCCCGATGCAGCGCCTACCATGTTCGCATGGTTCACCCATGACTCTTCACGCAGTGGAGCATATCCGGGACGCGGCGGCTCTACTCGGGGAGGGCTAACCGATGTTCCTGAGCGTCCAAGTCGAAGACCCATGCAATCGTCATAGCTGGCGATTGCTGGAGGTAACGCGACGGCATAGGTGCTGGCGAGGTGGTCGCGGTAAATCAGCTCTTTCCACGGCCTGGTTTCGTCGCCGTCCCAATACCAACCGATCGGCGAAGGCGGGGAAAGGTGTGGAGCGAGCGACCATCGGGACATCGATATCGTTTCTACCCTTCCGGGAGAGTTTGGCAGCTGCGGGGCCTCGCTGACGATTACGCGAATCGATTCGCTGTCGTCGCCGCGGATGAGGTGGGCTATGCCGGCGGTGTCGCGTTGGATCGCGTTTCGGTGTATGGCATCAAGCAAGCTGCCGATTCGACTCTGAATTCCCGGTTTGACAGCTAGCTCATCTTCGTCCCGGTGCACTTTTTCTACCCATTCAGCAACCAGAATCGGGTCGAGGGCGGTATGACCAGAGGTTCTGAGCAGTTCGCGTGTCGCATCAATGGAGCTGTCCGGCTTCTGGAGAGTGCCATACGGCAACCAGCCGAAGCTCTTGGGCAGCTCATAAACATGCACGTGTCCGCGTTCACCCGGAAAGCGGGCGCATCTGCCCGCACGCTGGACCAACGCGTTCATTGGGCACAGTTCGGTATGCATCTGATCACACGAAATATCGACGCCGGCCTCGATTACCTGGGTTGCGACGAGAATAGAGGATCCCTGGGCGGATCTTCCGAACAGACCTCGAAGCTTGTGTTCCTTGTTTTGCCGATCACTCTTGAAGAAACGCGAATGAAGGAGGACCAGGTTGACGTCCGGTTGATTCGCAAGCCTTGCTCGCAACTGTTCGAACAAATCCTGCGCTCGCCCGACCGTATTGGCCAGCACAATTGATCTCTGCCGGTGATGAATGAGCACGGAGTCGGCGCTTAGGGCTTTGGCCTCCCATGCCAGGGTGCGGGTTACGGAATTGACACTCGGAAGAGAAGCCATCATGTGCTCCGTCTCTTCCGCAGTCTTGGGTACGCAGGCGGTATCCAAGGCTTTGCACAGGATTTGCTCCAGCGGCGATGTCGCAGTGGCGGTCATCCACACCGACTGGCAGAGGTCGCGGAAAGCGCGGAGAGCTGCCGCCGCAGTGAGAAACGCCTTATCCGGCGACATCAGGTGAAATTCGTCGAACACCACCAACGCCCCCGCGATTGCGGCTGCGTTTACGTTATGGAGGCGCCCCGACAAGCTGTACGGGCCGCAAAGAATTCCGCTCAGCAGTTGGTCATAGGTGGTAACTATGATCCTGCCACGATCAAAGAACGGGTCGTCGGGTTGTTCGCCCGTCTGCAAGGTTACAAACGGTGATACAATTTCGCGAGAATCTCGTGTTATCCCATCGATGGGGTGTCCGAGACTCCCGGCTGCTTCGCGAGCCTCACGATAAACGCTTTGGGCAAGGGTGCGAAGGGGGAGCGCATAGATCAGCCTGGAGGGCGGAGTGGGCCAGTCGGAATAGAAGAACGGAGCAAGAACCGACCAGGTCTTGCCGGCTCCGGTCGGCGCTCGCAGCAACACGTTGCGCCCAGAAAAGAGCAGTTCCGCGACCTGCACTTGATATTCGTAGGGCGAGTAGCCGCTCAGGTCGCGGAAGTGTCGGTGATAACCGGCGTGATCCATGTAGTCTCACCAGGAACCATCAGTCCCCTCCTCGTCGGGGAATTCGCGTTAGGATCACCGTAACCCACGCACCAACCAAATTTCAGTCCCCTCCTTGTCGGGGAATTGTTGCAGCGGCCCACCGGGCCAGTTGCTAAGCATACTCGAGTTGACTAGCCTCGACGTTGGCGCGAGCAAGGGTTGGAATCGCCGAAGACCCTGTTGGAGGGGGTGGGATTCGAACCCACGAAGCCTTGCCAGAGCTTGCCAGATGCCGAGTCTGGTGACTTAAACCGCTCGTCCACCCCTCCACAGCTCACCAGTTCGATTGCGATTTTCCTTACTGTTCGTTTGTATTGGACTCATGCTTATTCCTTGACCGTTGGTTGGTACTGGGTCCGGTATTAAGCCATTTTACGCGCACACCGCCGCAAGTCAACCCTCCGCATTCTTAGAAGTCGATTCCTACGTCTAATGAGAACCGGCGGCGCGCTTCGGGGAAGCAGCTACGTACTTCCCCAACCCAAACGTGGCGCTGTGGCCGACGTGTACGAATTCGCCGAATTTGAGGAATTTCCAGAACGGGGTGAAGTCGCCCTCGTAGGTTGCCTGGCCGATTATTCCTTCCCATTCCATCCGCTTGTCCTGGCGGGAACTGTATCGTTCCCATCTTGTCCACTTTGTGTTGTCTTGCGTCAAGCGGATCGATGCGGCTTCATCAATCAGTCCCTTGAAGTCGACATCCAGAGGCGCGCCGCAGTGAAATCTTGACAGTGACGAAAGCCGGCCCAGCAGGCGGCGGAAAACGATCTGGAACTCCGGGCGGCGGACGAAGCGGCCTTCATGCTTGAGCCGGGTCTGGGTGAGGAACTCGATGGTCAGGTGCCTGCCCGGTGATGCGACGGCAAGTTCTTCGAGCGTGACCGCGGGCGCATTACCGCGCACAAGGTTGTCGGCCGCATCGTAAACGACGGCCGGGGCTTCTCCTTTGCCGAGCGCATCGATACGCCGCAACTCCACCGCGCGGCGGGAACGGCCGATTTTATCCACTTCGCGCAGCGCGACGACGAAATACGGGAAAAACTCCTGCGCGCGGCCAATCAACACCAGCTCGAAGGAGAGTTCGTCGCCGGAATGGAACGTCCGCCTGAAGGAGCCGGCGTTGATGTTTGCGGTGCCGGGGGAGATAACGAACGGACGCGGGATATCTTCGTGGGTCCTGAGCGCATCTGAGTGCGGAGGTGGCGAGGTTTCGAAGATTAGATGATAGGGGCACTGTGCGGGTATCGGGCATTCCATGCCGCGCGGTGCCGGGCAGGCGACCGCGCGGAACGCGTGGCCGAAGGCGCCGCGCAGAGTCGAGCCCAGATAGGCGGGGAGATCGAGAGGTTCGAGGACCTTGAAGGTTACTGTGTATCGTGCGCAGGACAGCATTGAAGCGGCATCGATTGTGCTCTCAAACTCCGGAACTGACAAATTGATATGATCGGGTTCCGAGCTTACTCCCGCTGGTGAGTTTGACGGAAGTAGGTTTGGAGGCGGAGGCATCGTTTGAGTCGCGCGTGCGATGCACGCGCTGAATAAGGTCCCTCACCCGGCGCGCGAGATGCGCGCCGGCCTCTCCCGATCGGGAGAGGCACGGGGCGTTGCGCAATCATTGGGTTCGGTCTTAGGCGGCGTTGGTGGATGGGGTGGGGACGGTCGGCGGGATTTGGGGGGTCGGGGCATCGTTTGAGTCGCGCGTGCGATGCACGCGCTGAATTCGGTCCCTCACCCGGCGCGCGAGATGCGCGCCGGCCTCTCCCGATCGGGGAGAGGCACGGAGCGTTGCGCAATCATTGGGTTCGGTCTTAGGCGGCGTGGGTGGATGGGGTGGGGACGGTCGGCGGGATTTGGGGGGTCGGGGCATCGTTTGAGTCGCGCGTGCGATGCACGCGCTGAATTCGGTCCCTCACCCGGCGCG
>Ga0070740_10002889_pt1 | contig 19189 bp, 18 predicted proteins | sample Coa_R2_FD_67286 | JGI IMG/M metagenome (GOLD analysis project Ga0070740, IMG submission 67286) | Surface soil microbial communities from Centralia Pennsylvania, which are recovering from an underground coalmine fire - Coalmine... | ecosystem: Environmental > Terrestrial > Soil > Unclassified ...
AAGGGATTGTTCGCAAACTTGCCTGGATCGTGATTGCCATGGTAGCGGCCCGCTCCACCGCCATGGCCTTCAATCGCGTGCTGGATGCCGATCTTGACGCGCAAAACCCGCGCACGCGCATGCGCCACCTGCCCGCCGGATTGCTCTCGCGACGCTTCGCCTGGGGCTTCATCGCCTTCTGGATGGCGGTGTTCCTGATCGCCGCGCGGGAGCTGAACGCGCTGTGCTTCACGCTGGCCCCGGTGGCCCTGGCGGTGGTGATGTTTTACTCCTACACCAAGCGATTCACGGTCTTTGCGCACCTGGTCCTCGGGTTTTCGCTGGGCATCGCGCCCGCGGCCGCCTGGATCGCGATGCGCGGCTCGCTCGACCCGCGCATTCTGTGGCTCACCGCGGCCGTCACCCTGTGGACCGCGGGTTTCGATATTATTTACGCCTGCCAGGACTACGCCTTCGACGTCGAGGCGGGCTTGTTCAGCATCCCGAAGCGGTGGGGGATCGCCCGGGCGCTGTGGGTTTCGCGGGCGCTGCACCTGGGAATGCTGGTGTGCCTGGCGGCGCTGATGCGATCCTTCGACCTGGGCGGCATCGCCGTCGCGGGCGTCGCTGCCGTCGCGGGCCTGCTGCTCTGGGAGCACCGGCTGGTGAAGGCCGGCGACCTTTCGCGCGTCGACGCCGCCTTCTTCACGATGAACGGCTACGTCAGCGTGATATTCTTTCTTTTCTGGGCCACGGATATTTTCCTGAAATGAACCCCATCTTTGAAGACGTACGGCTCGAGCCGATTCGGGCCAAGGTCGAGGCCGGCCAGCGGCTCAGCTTCGAGGACGGCATCACCCTGTACCGCTCCTCCGATCTGCTCGCCGTGGGCTGGATGGCGAACCTCGTCCGCGAGCGCCTGCACGGCAATCGCACGTTCTTCAACGTGAATCGCCACATCAACCCCACCGACGTCTGCGTCGCCAGTTGCAAGCTGTGCGCGTTCGGCAAAAAGGCCAGAGACCCCAAAGCTTACACCATGTCGCTGGAGCAGGCCTGGGAACACGCCGGCCGCGGCTGGAGCGAGGCGGTAACCGAGTTCCACATCGTCGGCGGGCTGCATCCGGAGCTGACGCTCGACTGGTACTGCCAGCTTCTGCGCGGGCTGAAAGAACGCTTCCCCCAGGTGCATCTGAAGGCGTTCACCATGGTCGAGATCGGATATCTCGCGCAGAGAGCGAAACTTACGCCCCGCGAGGTGCTGGTCCGGCTCAAGGAAGCGGGCATGGACTCGATGCCCGGCGGCGGCGCGGAGATCTTCAACGAGCGCGTGCGGCGCATCATCTGCGACCACAAGATCACGGGCGAGCAGTGGCTGGAGGTGGCGCGCATCGCGCATGAGCTGGGACTGCACTCGAATTGCACGATTCTCTACGGCCATATCGAGACCGAAGAGGATCGCGTGGACCACCTGCTGAAGCTGCGCGCGTTGCAGGACAAAACCCACGGCTTCGTGACCTATATTCCGCTGGCGTTTCATCCCGACAACACACCACTGCACCATATCCCGAAGACCACTGGGTTCGCGGATATCCGGGAGATCGCGGTTTCGCGGCTGTTGCTGGACAACATCCCTCACATCAAGGCTTACTGGGTGATGATGACGCCCAAAGTCGCGCAGATTGCGCAGCGCTTTGGAGCCGACGATATCGACGGGACCATCGTGGAAGAACGGATCTATCACGATGCCGGCGCTACCACTAGCCAGAGCCTCCGGCGCGGCGAACTGGTGCGCCTGATCCGCGAGGCCGGGCGCGAGCCCGTCGAGCGCGATACGCTGTATCGTCCCGTGGAACGCACCGAAAGCGCCTTCACCGTGCTGGTGTAGTCAGAGCCGCGATTTTTTTGAGTAACAGGCGCTCCCGCGCGCGGTTCTTCTCGATTGCTTCGCGCAGTCCCGAGGCTTCCGCTTTGAGCTGGGCCAGGCGGGCTTCAATCTGCTGCGCCGGCGAAAGCGGCGGCGCAGACCCCACGAATCTCGCGAACTCGGTGGAGGGCGTTCCGGCTGCATCCAGGCGAATCAGCCGAATCTCTACGTCCGTGCCCCGCCGCAGATACGTCGCGTTGGATTGATCCGGCAGCACCGGAATGGAGGTCTGGTCCGCGCCATCAGAAATCGCGAGCACCGCCGTCTGTCCCGCCCGCCAGGAGATGTGCAATTCGCCGTTCTGCTCCTGGACCGCCAGCGCCGCCGGCGGAAGCGCCGTCGCGTGAGGCCGCAAATACCCGAGGGCCGCAACCGGCAGCATCGCGATCATCCACACCGCGCCTATGCCCGCGAATCGAGTCCAGCGGCGCGGCGGAGGAGATTGTGGGACAGAGCGGGGCACCGGCGCGGCCGGTTCTTCGATCGAGAACTCCTCATAGCTGCGTACGGTCTGAACGCAGCCGTCCTCCGCGCGCACAAAGAAGCCGGCCCGGCTGCCCGCGATCGAAAGGGCTACCGATACTTGTTGCGCTTCGAAGGACTCCAGGTCCGCTTCCGTAAGGAAAACGTCGCCGCGCGGGCGCGAGATGAACACGCCGACAAGTTCCTGGCCCTTGCCCTGGGTGCTCGCTTCAATTCGAACCTCGTCATGGTGGCGCTTGCCGAACAGCAGCCCGGTCTTTTCCTCCGATTCGGGATCGCAGCGTAGCTCTTCCAGCAGCTTGTCTGCAATCTCCACGCGCAAGGGGCTTTCCGGTGGGTGCCAGCGGCGATAGCGCAGCGTATCCACGAAATCTCCTGATCCATAGTGCCCCGAAGGCTACGGTTCTCTCAGTAGATTGTAGTGCTGGCCGTCATAATCCAATACCAGATCGTAGCGCCGCCCGGACGGTTGCTGAGATGGCCCCGCCACGCGATCCACCATCAGGTCTGGATTTCTGTAGTGCATGCGAACGACGAAGACGGGGTCCCACACGTCGCGCGGGAAAGGATCATGGAGCAAGAGCACTCGTCCGGGAACCGCCTGCGGCAGCGCTTCGGCTAGCGTCCGCAGATTTGCCTGCGAGGGATCGATTCGATCGAATGAACGATAGGGATCGTTCGATTGAACGCTGAACAGCAACCCAGCGAAGAGGAGAATCGCAAATCCATAATCCGGCGCCAACGAACCGGCGGCATGCCTCTGCAAGTGCCTTCGCCAGAACCATTCGCGAACCCCCATCAGCGAGGTTGCGAGGAAGATCGCCCAGCCAGCCAGCGGCAAGTACATGACGAAAAAACCGCGGTAAGTTATGAAGTTGATCGGCAGCGGAGCCAGAGTCGCAAACGCCGCCGCAAACAGCAGCGGCTTGCTGCGCCTCGCAGCGGCGATGGCCCACATCAGCGCGAAGATCAGGACCGATTCGGTGGTGTTGAGCGCGTTTTCCGGCAGAAGCCAAAGCTGCGAAAGCAGCGGCCGGGTGGTCGCGAAAAACTGGCGAACGCTCACATGGAGCCAGTAATCGGGCACGTGAGCGAAGGCCGGCGCCGATTTCTTAATCACGAACGCCAGCCCCGTCGCCCCCAGCGCGGTCCACGCCGCCACCGATCCCGCCCGCTTGCGGTAGATCCCGTCGTAGATCAGCGCGAGCAGCGGGATCGCCGCCGCCATCTCTTTCGAGTTCAAAGCCAGAACATATGCGATCAGAAACAGCGCCGGGCGGCCCCCCATATAGGCAATCAGCGCCAGCAGCGAGAACGTGTAGCACAGCACGTCGTAGATCGCGCCTCCGTTGAGATAAAGATCGATCAGCCGCGGGTGATACGAGCCGATCAGCGCCGCCAACACCCCGATCTCGGCTGAACCGGTTAGCATTCGCGCCAGACGGTAGAGCAGGCCGATGTTCAAGAGCATCAACGCGTATACCAGGATGCGAAACGGAAGCGGGTGCCAGCCGAAGATCGCGTACAGGCTCCGGTAAACCGCCGTGCCGAAGGGCCGGTACACCGCCGTGAACGGGGTCAAATTCGCCAGCGCGATCTTCCAGGGCGCCAGAATCCAGGCCTGGTAAAGGTTCATCGCGTCGTCGCCCTGGAAGTAGACCAGCAATCCTCGCCATGTGCGCGCAAGAAACCACGCGGCCAGCAGCAGCGCTGCGGCCGCGGTTTTCCACCGCTCGCGGCCGCGCATTTTCAGAGCGCGATCACGCGCCGCCCGGCGATGCGAAAGCGCCCGGATAGCACCAGGGCGATCGCCTCGGAATAAATCCGGTGCTCTTCCTTCAGAATGCGCGCGGAGAGCGATTCGGCCGTATCGTCATCCAGCACGGGAACCACGGCCTGCCGGATGATCGGGCCGGAATCCAGCCCTTCGTCCACGAAGTGAACCGTGCAACCCGAGAACTTCACTCCGTGCTCTAGTGCCTGATGTTGCGCATCCAGGCCGGGAAACGCGGGCAGCAGCGACGGGTGAATATTCAGAATGCGCTGCGGGAACTGCCGCAGGAAATGCCCGCTGAGGATGCGCAGATACCCGGCCAGGCACACCAAGTCGACGTTGTGGCGGCACAACTCCGCAATGAGCTGGCGGTCATAGATTTCGCGGTCGAGCCCGCGCGAGGGCAGCGCGACTGCGTTCAGGCCCCGCTCGCGCGCCAGTTCCAGCCCCGGCGCGTCCGGGCGATTGGAAATGACCACCGCGATCTCCGCCACAAGCCGTCCCTGGGCAATCGCATCTGCGATGGCCAGAAAATTCGATCCTCGGCCGGAGATGAGGATGCCGAGGCGGCCGCTCATTTGCCCCCGCCTCGCCGCTTAGGTTGTTTCGCCAGAGGTGGGCTGGAGCCATTTGTAAGTGCCTGACGCCAATAAATCAAATTGATCACAAGAAGATCACTGCGCGCTGAAAAAATTGGACTTCGACCCCGGCGCAAACCTCCGTTCCGGCCGCGGCCCCGCCGTTCGCATCTCTTCTTCATGCACTCGAAGTTCGAAACCGGCCGCGAGGATGCGAATCTTTTCTAAGAGCGGAGTGAGCCCGAGTCGCCCAATGCGTTCCGCCTCCCCTCGGTAAGCTTGCTGGTGGACGATTTTTGGCATCCGGGGACTTCAAATCCTCAGTTTGGCGCGGTATTCTTCCTTATCTCGCGCCGAGACGGGTCGTGAAGGCAGGTCCGACGCTGGCCATGGGTTATCGAGAGTGTAGCACGCGTTCACCGGTACACCACTCCGCGCCCGCGCACCACCTCGCCGATGCGATACCACGGCTCGCGCAGGCTGCCGAGCACGCGGGCGGCGTCCCGCAGCTTCCTGGGCGAGACCACCAGGATCATCCCGATCCCCAGGTTGAACGTGCGCCGCCAGTCGTTCTCTGGAATCCGCCCGATGCGTTTCAAGAGATTGAACACCGGCAGCACCGGCCAGGACCCCACGTCAATGCGCACTCCCAATCCCTTCGGAAGAATGCGCGGAGTATTCTCCGTGATGCCGCCGCCGGTGATGTGCGCGGCGCCTTTCAGCAGGCCGCCTTCATGGAGCGCTCGCAGAGGCTTCAGATAGCTCCGGTGGATCTTCAGCAGCTCCTCGGCGACCGACCCGCCCAGCTCGGTCAGTTCTGTGTTCGGGGTGTGCCCGGCGACCTCGAACAGCAGCTTGCGCGCCAGAGAATATCCGTTCGTATGCAATCCGGTGGACGGTAGCCCCAGCAGCACGTCGCCGGCTTGGATGGAGGTGCCTGTGATCATCTGCTTTCTCTCCACCGCGCCCACGATAAACCCCGCCAGGTCGTACTCGCCCTTGGCGTACAACCCGGGCATTTCCGCTGTCTCGCCTCCGATCAGCACGCATTGGTTCTCCCGGCATCCGCGAGCGACGCCCGAAATCACTTCGGCCGCCACCTTAGCATCGAGTTTCCCCACGGAAAAGTAATCGAGGAAGAAGAGCGGCGCCGCGCCCTGCACCGCGATGTCGTTGACGCAGTGATTCACTAGGTCTTCGCCGATAGTCGAGTGCTGGCCGGTAAGAAACGCGAGTTTCAGCTTTGTTCCGACGCCGTCGGCCGAGGAAACCAGCACAGGCTCGCGGAAGCCTTTCAGGAGGAAGCCGCCGCCGAAACTCCCTATATCCGTCAAGACATTCGAAGTAAAGGTCTTGCGCGCCATCCCGCGGATGGCCGAAACGGCCCGGTCCGCTTCGTCGATGTCAACCCCGGATTTCTTGTACGTGATGCGTAGTTGCGCCATGGCGTCGAATCTCCATGATATGGCCTCCCGCCTGACGCGCGATACTAAAAGCGTGGCCTCCCCCCCTGTCATCCTCCTGGCGGAGGACAATGCCGCCGATGCCTCGCTGGTGGAACTGGCGATCCGGCAATCGAAGTTGGATGCCGATCTCCGCACCCTCGCCGACGGCGACGCTGCCGTCGATTATCTGCGCCGCATGGGCCGCACCCGCGAGCCGTTCTGCCCGGACCTGTTGATTCTGGACCTGAATCTGCCCGCGGCTTCTACCGAAGAGATCCTCAGCGTCCTGAATCGTCACTGCAGCGGCCACCGGATTCCCGTGATTCTGATCACCGGCTTGGCGAACCCTGGGGAAATGGATCGGATCTGCAAACTGGGCAACTACCGGGTCTTTACGAAGCCAAACCATTTGGAGGAGTTTTTGAAACTGGGGGATCTGGTTCGCGAAGCGCTCGCCGGGCAGCAGGCGGCTAACCCCTCTGCCCGGTAGAGGACTACCGGGAATTACTGAGCCCCCGTAGTGAAATTTCGTTCTAACATGTTATTGATACCGGTCGATAAAACGCTCCAGAGGAGATACCTCGAACGAGCGTCTGACCATGAAAGTAAACGACCCTAATCTTTCGACCCTGGGCTCGGTGGGAACTTCGAAGGCTCAGGAAACCGCACAGACCGGGAAGAGTTCGCGTGCGCCGGACAATGTAGGCTCTGCCGCCAGGACCGATGATATTCATCTCTCCGAACTAGTGCGCAGCCTGCGTTCGCTGGCGGCGGATTCGCCCGAGCGGCAGGCGCGGATCGAACAGATCGCACGGGACTACGCCAGCGGCAACTACAAAGTGGATGCTCAGGCGACGGCCGGGAAGATCATCGATGACGCCTTCAACGGATAACGAACCGCTGGGAGCGGCTCGCCGGGAAATAGCCGCTCTGCGGGATGCCCTGCTCAATCCCTCCCCCGAAAATCTGCAATCTCGAATCCCGGCTCTGGAGCGCGCCGCCCGGAGCCTGGAAGCGGCCATCTCCGCCGGTGCTTCCTGGCCTGAAACGGCGCGAAAGGAATTGGAAGCGCTCGCATCCGGCCTTCGCTCGTGCGCCAGCCTGATCGATCACGGCCGCGCATTGCACCAGGCGTGGGCCACGATCCTGGCTTCGGCTTCTGCCGGTTATTCGCCCCGTGGCGAGGCCGCCGCGCTCCCCCAGCGCAGCACCATCTCCCTGCGAGGCTGATGATCCGGGACTAAATTCATGGGCAACCTGCTTACCTCGCTTTTGAACTCGACCGGCGCGCTAAGCGTGTACGACCGCGCCTTCAGCGTGATCCAGAACAACATCGCCAACGTGAACACGCCCGGCTACGTCGACCAGAACCAGTCCCTGGTGGCCGCGCCACTTGATCTGACCGGAGGCGTCGGCGGCGGGGTCATCGCCGGCCCGGTGCTGAGCTCGCGCTCGGAATACCTCGAACAGGACGTCCGCAACCAGCAGTCCTTTCTGGGCAACGCCCAGCAGCGCGCCTCCGATCTGGCCCAGGTCGAGCCTCTGTTCGATATCACCGGCGACTCGGGCGTTCCCGGCCAGCTCAACGCGTTCTTCAACAGCTTTTCGCAGTTGAGCGTAAACCCCAACAGCGATTCCGGGCGCCAGAGCGTCCTGGCCGCGGCGCAGAGCCTGGCGCAGAGCATCAACCAGAACGCTGCGGGAATCACCCAGGCCATGAACAATGTGGACGGCCAGATTCCCGGCGTGGTCGACGAAATCAACCGGCTTGCACAGCAGATCACCTCGCTGAACACGCAGTTCGGCCAGGGTGTGGGCGCGTCCCAGGACGCGGGCCTGGACGCGCAGATGCACACCGCTCTCGAGAACCTTTCGTCACTCGTGAATTTCACGGTGCTCAAAAACCCGGACGGCGCGGTCAATATTTACATCGATGGCCAGACGCCTTTGGTCATCAACCAGCATCAGTACGCGATTTCGCCGGATTTTTCCTCGCCCCAGACCGTAATTCGCGACGCACAGGGCAATGACATCACCAAGCAGATCGCCGGCGGCAGCCTCGGCGCCCTGCTCCAGGAAAAAAATTCGATCCTGCCCGGTTACATGGCGGATCTGAACACCTTCGCTCAGAACCTGGCGGACCAGGTGAATCAGCAGCTCGCGCAAGGCCTGGACAAAAGCGGCAACCCTCCCGTGGTGAATCTCTTCAGCTATCGCGCCGCGAGCCCGGCGTCGTCGCTCGCCGTCACCGGCATCACTCCCGATCAGATCGCCGCCGCGGCCTCCGGCGCCCCGGGCGGCAACGGCAATGCGCTGGCCATCGCCCAGATGGCCGAGACCGGCTCCATCAACGGCGTCAGCTTCACGCAGTTTTACGGCAATTTGGGGGCCCGCGTGGGTCGCGATGTCTCGCGAGCCAATGCCGATCAGAGCCAGGCCCAAGACCTCGTCAGCCAAGCCCAGCAGATCCGGCAGCAGGAGACCGGCGTCAACCTCGACGCCGAGGCCGCTAAACTCCTCCAGTTCCAGCAGGCTTACCAGGCGGTGGCCAAGGTGGTCACCGTGATGAATGACCTGACCCAGACGGTCATCAACATGATTCCGCAGTCTTAAGGCGTTTTATGGTTTCCAATCTCAACCCTTACTCTCAGCAGTTCGTCTACAACCTGAACCGCATCGCGGACCGGATGCAGACCGCGCAGCAGCAGATCTCCACGGGCGTCCGTGTAAATCAGGTCTCCGACGCGCCGGACTCGATCTCCACGCTGCTAGCCGCCCGCGCCAGCCTGAGCGCCGCCCAGCAGATTCAAGCCAACCTCGGGCGCGTGAAAACCGAAGTCGACTCCGGGGAGCAGGCGCTTCAGACCGCGGTGCAGCTCTTCGATCAGGTCCAGACGCTCGGCGCACAGGGAGACGACAGCATGGCGACTGCGGACACTCGCGCGCAAATTTCCCAGCAGCTCGACGGTATCTTGCAGCAATTGGTCGGGATCGCGAGCACGCGCGTGGAGGGCCGCTATATCTTCTCCGGTGATGCGGACCAGCGGCCCCCTTATACGCTGGACCTGACGCAGGCTAACCCGGTCAGCGCCTATCAGGGCTCGGCCGCGACGCGCGTGGCCCAGAACCCGCACGGCGGCACTTTCCCGATCAGTGAAACCGCGCAGACCATATTCGATTCCGCCGATCCCGCCACGAACGTTTTCGCCGCCATCACCGCCCTGCGAACCGCGCTTAACAATAACGATGATGCCGGCATTCAGGCTGCCGTGAGCGGCCTGTCCAAAGTCGGCGATTATCTGAATCAACAACTCGCGTTTTACGGAACCGTGCAAAATAATGTGGCTCAGGCCACCAACGACAGTCAAACCATGCAGACGCAGCTTCAAGCCCAGATCAGCGATTTGCAGGATACCGATATGACCAGCGCGATTCTCGAACTGACTCAATCCCAAACCGCGCAGCAGGCCGCCTTGCAGTCCGAAGCCCTGATTCCGCGCACGTCGCTGCTGAATTACATTCAGAGCTAAATCGACGCGCGGTGTTCCTTTGCTGTAACTCGACAATTCACGGCTGCAGCCGAATTTCCGGCAAACGCCGGCGCCCTGATCTCCGGCCCGCACGGCGTCACTGGGATCGAAGCCCAGGCTCCCGCGGCTTTCGTCTACGGCGCTGGCGCCGGCGTGACGCTTGCCAACCACGTGCTGCTCCGCGCGGAAGATCGCGGCTTCTTCTACAATTCGCCCACTTGGAACCGAGCCGCCTGGCCGGACTGGATCGCGTAACTCGTCTGGCCGAACCTTCGATCGGTTCCGGCTACCGCTTCTGATTTCCCATCTAAACTCGTACCCGCGAAGCGGCCAGTTCATGCCGGCCGCTTCACTATTTCCGCCCACGTATCCCGTGCGATCACCATTTCCTCATCCGTCGGAATCACCCATACCGCCGGCTTAACTCCCGCCTCTCCGATCTCCTGCTCCTTGCCCACTGCCCGCTGGTTCTTCCCGTTGTCCAGGCGGATTCCGATGGCCTCCAGAGGAGCGCAGATGCGCCGCCGGATCTCGGGCGCATTTTCCCCGATCCCGCCGCCGAAGACGACTGCGTCCGCTCCGCCCAACGCCGCGAAATAAGCGCCGATATATTTCGTCACCCGGTAACAAAATACATCCAGGGCCTGCTGAGCCCGCGGATCGCCGCCCTGTGCGGCCTTCTCGATATCGCGCATGTCGTTCGAGATCCCGGAAACCCCTGCGAGCCCGCTGTGTTTATTCAGCAGGTCCTCCATGGCGGGCGCGTCCCTGCCTTCCACGCGCATCAGATACGTCACCGCTCCGGCATCGATGTCGCCGGCTCGCGTGCCCATCAACAGACCTTCCAGCGGGGTGAAGCCCATCGATGTATCGGCCGATCTCCCCCCTTCGATCGCGCAAACCGAACAGCCGTTACCCAACTGGCACGTGATCACCTTCTGCGATTCCGGCGCGGTCCCGCGAATTTCCGCGAAGCGCATCGCCAGCCAGCGGTGCGCCGTGCCGTGAAAACCGTAGCGGCGGATCTTGCGCCGCTCGTAATATTCGTACGGCAGGCCGTACAAAAATGCCTTGGGCGGTAGGGTGTGATGAAACGCCGTGTCGAAAACGGCTACCTGCGTCGCGTACGGCAGCAGCGTTTTCGCCGCGTAGACCCCTTTAAGATTCGCCGGATTGTGCAGCGGCGCCAGCGGGCTCACGCTCTCGATCAGCCGCAGCACTTCCGCGTCGATCACCACCGAACGCGAAAACCGGTCGGCCCCATGCACGATGCGATGACCCACCCCCTGAATCTCGTCGAGCGACTCTCCCGACCGCCGCAGATCCCCGAAAACCTGCTGTAACGCCTCATCGTGATCCCGGGCCGAGCCCGGTTCGCCGATCCGCGCAATCTCGCCCTGCGCCAGCCTGCGGCCGGTCTCCGCCTCCACGTCGATGAGCTGGTATTTGATCGAGGAGCTGCCGCTGTTCAGCACCAGAATCTTCACTAGACTTAAGTCTGACGCATCTTGAGCGCCAACTTGTCACCCTGATCAAAATGTTTTAGTTTGAACAAGGAGCCAGCCCCCATGCGTGTCATGCTTTGCTTAGTTACGATTCTGGCCGTGGCGCCCGTCTGGGCCCACCATTCCTTTCCCGCCGAATTCGATCAGAAGCAGGTCGTCAAGCTGAAAGGGACCGTGACCGAGATGGAGTGGGTGAACCCGCATGCCATGATTCATCTCGCCGTGAAAAACGGCGACGGCACGGTGACCAACTGGCGGATCGAGGGCAATACTCCGAACAGCCTGTTGCGCGCGGGGCTCACGAAGAAGGCGCTGCAACCCGGTACCGAGATCGTGGTGGTGGGCTACCGCGCTCGCAGCGGAGACCACATCGCCAGCGGCAGCGCCATCGCCTTCGCGGACGGCCGCAAGCTGGCGCTCGGCTCTGGCGGCGACCCCGGCGGCAAGGCTCTGCTCGATTGGGTCGCGTCGGACGAAGAATTGTGGAAGCTCCAGCGCGCGGCGCTGATCGAAAACGGAGGCAACTGATGCGCCTCCGGTCCCTCGCCTGCGCGGCCGCAGCGGCCCTTCCTCTCGCCGCACAAACCCCGCCTTCCGCGCTGCCTCGGCCCAAACCCGCGGCTGGCCAACCCTACACTCCGCCGAAGACTCCCTGGGGCGACCCCGATTTACAAGGCCTCTGGCCCGGCAGCATCAACATCCCCATGCAGCGGTCTGTATCGTTCGGCGAGCGAAATGTTTTAACCGATAAAGAGCTGGCCGAACGCGACGCCGCCGAAAAACAGCGCGTCGAACAGGGCCACTGGATCGAATACTATCCTGCCACCCGCCAGGCCTCGCTCATCATCGATCCCAAGAACGGCCGCTTTCCGCCATTAACCCCCGAAGCCGCCAAGCGCAACAAGGAAATGCGCGGCGGCCTCGGCCCGCCGAGCCTCGCGGGCGTCGAAAAGCGCGCTGATTCCTGGGAAGATTTCGATCTCTGGGGCCGCTGCATCACCAAAGGCCTGATCGGCTCGATGCTGCCCGGCAACCTGTACAACAAAGGCAACCAGATTCTGCAATCCCCCGGCTATTTCATCATTCGCAACGAGATGGTGCATGAAACCCGCGTGATTCCCCTCGACCGCCGGCCTCACGTCGGCAGCGCTATCCGTACCTATATGGGCGACGGCCGCGGCCATTGGGAAGGCAATACGCTGATCGTCGAGACCACCAATTTCAAAGACGGCATCGGCATGAACAATGTTCCGCCCATCCTCACCGATAAGCTGCGAATTGTGGAAAAATTCACGCGCACCGCGCCCGATGAGCTTACCTACGAAGCCACCGTGGAAGACCCCGGAACCTGGACCCGCCCGTGGACAATCCTGGTTCCGTACCGGATGGATAAGGATTACACGCTTTACGAATACGCCTGCCATGAGGCGAATTACGGTCTGCTGGACATCCTGAAAGGCGCGCGCGCTACCGAAGCCAAAGCCGCCCAGGAAAAAGCCGGGCAGGGAAAATAGGAGACCCGATGAAACTCACTTTCTCGATTCTGGCCGCGGGCGCGGGCGTGCTGGCCGGCGTGACGCCTGTGCTGGCGCACCATTCCTTCGCCGCCGAGTTTGACGAAAAGCAGGTGGTCAAGCTGCACGGAACCGTCACCAAGATGGAATGGGTGAATCCCCACGCGTGGATTCATGTCGCCGTGCAGAACCCCGACGGCAGCTCCACCGAATGGATGATCGAAGGCAACACCCCCAACGGTCTGCTGCGCCGCGGCTTCACCAAGAAATCGCTGGAGCCCGGAACCGAAGTCTTCGTCGAAGGCTACCGGGCCAAAAGCGGCGACTTCCGCGCGAACGGCAGTTCCATCACGTTTAAAGACGGCAAGAAGCTGTTCCTGGGCTCATCGAAGGACGAAGTCACGTCCGTGCCGCCCGAAAAGCAGTAACCCCGGGTCCGCATGCCGGCGCAGTAAGCTAGTGGGATGCCCTACGGCATTCAACGGCGCCGTTTTTTCGGTATCGCGGCGGGGGGACTCCTCCGCGCCCAGACTCCTTCCAACCCCGACCGCCCCAAGCGCGATATGCAGGTCCGCTCCGTGCGGCCGGAAGACCTCGAAATGCCCTTGTCCGGTTTCTCCGATTACATCACCCCGGTCGAGCATTTCTTCGTTCGCACTCATGTCTACGTGCCCACGGTTCCTCTCCATGATTGGCGGTTGAAGGTCGAGGGCGAAGTGGCCGCGCCTCTGACCCTCTCGATGGATGACCTCAAGAAGCTGCCCCCGGCTGAACTGGTCGGCGTGCTGGAATGCGCCGGGAATGGCCGCCGGTTCTACGATCCTCCCGTCGCTGGCGCGCAGTGGAGCTACGGCGCGGTGGGCAACGGGCGCTGGCGGGGCGTGCGCCTCGCCGACGTCCTGAAGCGCGCCGGCATCAAGGACTCGGCCCGCGAAATCCTGTTCGATGGCGCCGACGTGCCGCTCGGCTCCATGCCCGATTTTCAGCGCTCGATCACAGTAAAGAAAGCGCTGGACCCGAATACCCTGCTGGCGTACGAAATGAACGGCGAAACCCTGCCGGTCAAGCATGGGTTCCCGCTGCGCGTCGTTGCGGCGGGCTGGGCTGGCGATTCCTGGGTCAAATGGGTCACCGGCATCCGCGTGCTCGCGGAAGAAAGCCAGGGATTTTGGATGAAGGGAGCCTATCGCCACCCCGGCAAGCCCGTGCCGCCCGGCGCCGCCATCGCTCAGGACCAGATGCAGCCCGTCGCGAGCCTGCGGGTGAAATGCGTGATCGCCTCTCCGGCCTCAGGTAGTCAAATCGCGGCCAGCCAGCCCCAGACCATTCGCGGCGCGGCCTGGAGCGGCGACAGCGGACCGGTCGCCGCCGTCGATGTCAGCCTCGACGGCGGCCGCACCTGGAAGCCCGCCGCCCTTCGCGCTGATCAAAAGAGCCGGTTCGGCTGGCGGCAATTCGAGCTGGCGTGGACGCCGTCCCGCGAAGCTTACTACACCATTCTCGCGAAGGCTCGCGATTCGGCCGGCCACACTCAGCCCTTCGATCAGGAGTGGAATCCCTCCGGTTATCTCTGGAACGTCGTTCCGCGCGTGGGAGTGGAGGCGGTGGCATCGCCCGCGGCCGCCCCTCCACCCGCAGCCGCCCCCGCACCCGTTCCCCTTCCCGCCAATCTGCGCTCCGCCTGTGTCGTCTGCCACGAGGACGACGTCATCCGCCAGCAGCGCCTCACGCGCGAGCAATGGGATCGCGAGATTACCAAAATGGCTGGTTGGGGAGCCAAAGTAAGCGGCGCCGATCGCGCCGGATTCCTCGATTTTCTCTTCTCCAATTTTGGACCACGCGGGAGCTAGGAGGCCTTCATGAAAACCATCGCAGCGTTTGCGGTAGTCGCGCTCTACGCCCCGGCGCAGACGTTTCCGGTCACGCAGGGCAAGATGTACAAGTTTGAAAAAATCGCCGATGGCGTTTACTACGCCACGGGCGGCGGCGGCAGCAACAACACCGTCATCATTAACGATCGCGATGTCCTGCTCGTGGATGACGGAACCACTCCCGCCGCCGCGCGCGCGTTCCTGCAAGACATAAAAATTCTGACGGACAAACCCGTCCGGTACGTGGTCAACACCCATTTCCACTACGACCACACTGATGGCAATTCGGAGATGCCGCCCGGCGCCGACATCCTCGCGCACGAGTACGTCCGCAACGCCATCCTCAATTTCGACGTCCTCCACCGCGAGCCCTTCGTCACGTCTCAAGCCACCGCCGTTCCCGCGCGGATCGAAGCCCTGAAAAAGCAGCTTGCCGTGGCCGCGTCCGATCAAAAGCCGTCCCTGGAAAATCAGCTCGCGAACGCGCAGCGCACCCTCGAAGAGCTGAAGGAGATCCGTCCCACGCCCCCGAATGTTACCTATTCTTCGAAGCTCATCCTGAACAAGGGCTCGCGCGAGATTCAGCTTCTCTTCCTCGGCCGCGGTCACACCGGCGGCGATACCGTCGTTTTCCTGCCGGAGGAACGCATCGTCTGCACCGGCGATCTCATGGAGACCCGTCTGGCCTACATGGGCGACGCCTATTTCGATGAATGGGTCGCCACCCTCGAAAACCTGAAGAAGCTCGATTTCGCGGTGGTGCTGCCGGGGCACGGCACACCCTTTTCCGGGAAATCGCACATTACGGGATTCCAGGAGTACCTCACCGATTTTGTGAAGCAGGGTGCTGAGTTGAAACGCCAGGGTGTCTCCGCGGAGGAAGCCGCCCGGCGCATCGACCTCACGGCGCACGCCAGGGAGTTTCCGCAAATCACCGGTCCCGGCGCGGACCTGCGAGGCATGCGGCGGCTCTATGCCTGGCTTGATGAAAAGGGCGCCAAGTGACCGCGGCAGGCTCCCGAAAGATCGCGCTCCGTCTTCCTGAGACCGCGGAGAGTTCCCATTTCCATGTCCCGGATTTTCGCGTGGCGGGCAAGATCTTCGCCAGGCTGGGCTACGAAAAGGAAGGCTGCGGTGTGCTGCTGCTCACTCCGCACCAGCAGGCCGGCATGATTACAGGACGCCCCGGAAGTGTTCTCTCCCGTCCCCGGCGGCTGGGGCGGCAAGGGTTCGGCGCAGGTGCGCCTGGCCGCCGTCGCTCCCGATATTTTGGAAGCGGCTCTTCTAGCTACATGGCGCAATAAGGGCGCCGAAGCGGTTGCTGTCCGCCGCGGCTCGCTAGCTGGAGTCCCGGTCCTCGGCGGCCAAGGGCGACCCCGGCTTCGGCCGGTGGCACGACCGTACCCCATAGCGCCCGCGGGCCGCATACAGCTTCTGGATTTCCACTCTCGGCAGAAGTTGCGCCCCGCCGAGCAGCTCCGCCACCAGCGTGACATGCGCGTAGTGCTCCACCGTATCCAGCCGGAAAAATGCCTGATATAGATCCTCGCCCCACGCCACAGCGCCGTGATTCTCCAGCAACACGGCATCGTGTCCGGGCACCAGCGGGCGGAGCCCTTCGCTCAAGGCCGGCGTTCCCGGAGTTCCGTACTTTGCCAGCGGAACCGAACCCAGCCGCACCACCACTTCCGGCAGAATCCCCAGGTTCAGTTCCCGGCCCGCCACTGCGAACCCCGTAGCGAACGGCGGGTGCGCATGCACTACCGCCCGCACTTCCGGCCGCATCCGGTACACCGTCAGGTGCATGTCCATCTCTGTCGACGGCGCGCGATCCCCGGCCACAATCTGCCCGTCCATGTTGCAGATCACCAGGTCGCCCCCTGCCAGCATCCCTTTGCAAACGCCGGCCGGGGTCGCCAGGATCCAGCCTTCCGGAAGGCGGGCGGAAAGGTTTCCGTCGCTGGCGGCAATCCATCCGCGCTCGAACAAAAGCCGTCCGATCCGCACGATGTCTTCCCGGAGTTGTGGCTCAGTGCGAGACTGCAAGGTCTTGATTTTACCAGCGTGCGAATCGCCAAAGCAGCATTAAACCCCGGCCTTGGCGCTTCGGCGTTCCATTAAAACGACATCCCGCCACCAGCCGTTCATGCAGCCCAGCCGCTCGCGGATGCCTACTTTGCGGAATCCCGCGCTTTCATGCAGCCGGATGCTCGCCAGGTTCTCGGGAAAAATCCCCGCTTGCAGAGTCCACAGGCCCGCCCGTTCGGACAACTCCACCAGCTTTGGGAGCAGCGCCTTGCCCGCTCCACACCTTCGCACCCGCTCCGCCACATAGATCGAGACTTCCGCGACGCCGGCGTACACACAGCGGCTCGACACTGGACTCAATGCCGCCCACCCGGCTATACCTCCCTCAATTCGCGCCACCAGCCGGCAGGTCTTCAGATGGCTGGCGTCCCATTCCTCCCACTCCGGCGCCGACTGCGCGAAGGTCGCGTTGCCCGTCGCGATTCCCTCCAGATAAATCGTGCGAACCTGCGGCCAGTCCTCCGCCCGCATAGGCTCGATCCTCATACTCCCCTCGATCCTCATACTCCCTATGTTCCCGCAGTTGATTATCCTTGGCCACAAAACCGGATCCCACATCCAGGTCGCCAAAAGGATCTGTGGGCCGTTGGACTACTGCCCGAACGCCAGCAGCACGTTGCCCGGCAGCCCGCTGCGCTGCGCCGAGCCCGAGTTCGCAAACACCATGCCTCCGGCCACGATCGGGCCGCCCACATCCAGCGCGCCGCCATGGCCCGGCAGGCCGTTCACGGTCTGAAATTCGCGATCCGTGTCGAAATCCCAGATGATTTTCCCGTTGGCCGTCGAATAGGCCCGCAAATGCCCGTCCAGCGACCCGGAGAAAACGGCACCCGGAATCCCCGTCACCGCGCCCGATTGCGCCGGACTGCACGGCCGCCGGTTTCCGCAGCCCGGCGGAGGCGTCTGCCACATGCGCTCGCCGTTATCCACGCGCAGCGCGAACATGCCGCCGCCTTTGGTCGGGTCCAGCGTGTATTGCCGGTCGTTGCTCCCCGGCAGCAGCTTCACTTCGAAGGCCACGTCGGACAGCGCGAAATACACATTGCGGCCGTCGGTCGCGCCCCCCCACTCGATCCCTCCCACGGTGCCCCCTTTGCCGATGCGCGTCTGCCACAGCACCTTCCCGCGCTGATCCGGATCGATCGCCCACGCCACACCGGACTTCTGTCCCAGAATCAGCGCCCGCTTTCCGTTCGGCAGAGTGATCAGGCTCGCCGCCGCCGCGAAATCGAAATCCGGGCCCTCGGAATCCGGGCAATTCACCTTGCCCTCCACATAACACGAGCTGTTCCACGCGTCCCTCGACGTGAGCTGCTTGGCCCAAGCGATCTGCCCGGTGGACATCTTCAGCGCGAGCACCGCGTCGCTCAACGCCGTCGGCGGGTCCGAATAATTGTCGCCGGTCGTCACATACAGCAGGTCCCGCTCCGGGTCCAGCGCCGGCGCCGTCCAAACCCCGATCCCCGAAGGCCCCATCACGGCCGAGCCTTTTTTCGTCTTTCCTCGCGGCTTCGCCGGCTCGTCAATCGTGTAGCGCTTCCAGATCACTTTGCCGTCCGTTGCGTCAATCGCCGAAACGCTCCCGCGGAACGTGCAGCAGACGTATCCCGGCGAGACCGCCAGCGCCTCCTCTAGCGAGGAGACGCCGACGTACAACTTGCCCTGATACAGCACAGGCGTCGAGGTCGCTTTGGCCGCCGGATGCTTATCCAGCCGGATCTTCCATAGTTGTTTGCCCGTTGCCGCATCCAGCCCGTACAGATAGCCCGACGAATCACCGAAAAATATTGCGGATTTACCGCCGGCCTCGCCCGCCGTAATGCCCGAGCGCACTTCCGCCTCCACCGTGGTGCTCCAGTGAACGCATCCGCTCGCCGCATCCAGCGAGTAAACGGTGCCGTCCTGGCTGCCTGCGAACACTCTGCCTCGATAGACCGCCGGCTGCGACCGCAGCACGGTGCTGTCCGGGAACGCGAACGCCCATTTCAGCGTCAACCTGGGAACCTCGTCGCCGGTCAGCCCCGCATCGGCGGCCTGCTGGAAGCGCGTGTTCGCCAGCCCCGGACTCCAGCCCGGCCACCCGGGGCCGTCCTTCCAGGCCGCCGCGCTCGCCGGGCATGGGTTCGGAATCTCCTCGCGCTTGCGCTCGGTCGTCACGGCGGTGCCGAGATAATTTGCCATCGCTTGCCGTTCGTTCACGGAGAGCGCCGCGGCCTGCTGCTTCATCACGCCGCTTTCGAGCGTCCTCAGGATGGCCATGGGCGTCATCGTGCGCAGCGCCGCGACCTGCGGGATACGCGCGGCCGCCGCCCCGTTCTGGTGGCAGGATGCGCAGTGCTGCTTGAACAGTTGCGCTGCGTAAGGATCGTCGGCGGCCCGAAGCGCCATTGCCGCCGCCAGCATCAGGACGGTCTTCGTCATGCGGCGAAGTCTACACCATCCCCCCGCCAATCGCAATTCGGGCTGCCTTACTTCTTCACCAGCGCCGCCACAAA
>Ga0070740_10002891_pt1 | contig 19187 bp, 13 predicted proteins | sample Coa_R2_FD_67286 | JGI IMG/M metagenome (GOLD analysis project Ga0070740, IMG submission 67286) | Surface soil microbial communities from Centralia Pennsylvania, which are recovering from an underground coalmine fire - Coalmine... | ecosystem: Environmental > Terrestrial > Soil > Unclassified ...
GGCCATTTGCTGATCCGAAGCCGTCGCGAGAATGATTTTCCGGCCGGCGGATTTTTGAGCGCGCAACCAGGCCAGAAACGGTTCGTGGTACGGCAGGGCGGCGGGATCCAGAGAAACGCGCTCGGCCAGTTTCTGTTTCAACAGCGCCCGCCCGCGCAGCCACCAGAACAGGATCGGGAAGATGGAAAACGGATTCCGGCGGAGCCGCCGGGCCAGGCATTCCCAGAGCAGATCGGTTTTGAGCAACGTGCCGTCCAAATCCACAACCAGCGGCGGAGAATTTTCGGATGGCGGCTGAGAAGGAGGCGGCATGGGGATCAACCGTTGAGCGCGCGGTCCAGCAAGTCTCTTTCGCGCGGACCGTAATTAAGTTTCAACGCTTCGGCGCGGGCGGCGTCACTCATCTTGGCCCAGGTCTTTTGCAGGGCGTTGATCAGTTTGTCGTCGGCCGTCCGGGCGGCCAGATCGGCAAATTGAAATTCGAGGAAAACCAGGCAGAGCGCATCTTCGAGCGCGCGACATTCCGGATCGGCGGGGAAATTTTTTTTGAGATTCAGGTCCTGGACGCGGCGGATGGTGGCTTCGTCATAGCCGACTTCCCGCAAAATTTCGGTGGCCTTTTGGGCGTGAAATTTTTTGAGGTCGGCGCGCCATTTCAGATAACCGGCGCGGGTCATCGGGTAGGCGCCGCGGGGGATTTGCCAGCGGCAAAGATGCTGGCAACGGGCAGCCAGTCGTAGCGGCTCCGAGGCCTGGGGACAAAGTTTAAGCACCCACTTTTCAAGGCGTTGGGCGTAGAGCAGTTCGCGCGGCTGGCCGTCCTCACGATGAGGGTCGCGGGCGTTTTCGGCGTCGAAACGCCGGAGGGCGGCTTCAAACTTTTGAGGATCACGCGGTTGAAAATTGTCGGTCACGCGAAAAGTGTTGCCGAAGCGCGTTCCGACGCAAGGCGGATGTGATCCGGCGCGGCGGCTATTGACAAACCCGACCGGTGTGGCAGGCTGACCGCCGCTTGAGGCGCCTCGGTAGCTCAATTGGTAGAGCAGCTGACTCTTAATCAGTTGGTTTAGGGTTCGAGTCCCTACCGGGGCACCAAGGAACATGCGGGGCCGAATTCACGGCGGCGGTCTTCGGCATTTCAGCCCCGTTCCGGGCCTTAATTGTTCGCTATTCCGGCCGCCTGTTCCTGCAATTCACGCCGCAACAGGTCCGCGACAGGTTGAATTGCGCCTTCGCCGAATTCAAACCGGCAGCCGGCGGCGGCAAACAATTCCGGCAACGGCCGCGAACCGCCCAGGGCCAGGGATTTTTTGTAAGCCTCCAGGGCGGCGGCCCGGTCGCGCTTTGAATTGGCCCAGAGTTGCAGGGCGCCGAGCTGGGCGATGCCGTATTCAATGTAGTAGAACGGGTGGATGAAAATGTGCAATTGCCGGTGCCACAGATTCGCCCGCGCGTCTTCCCAGCCGCTCCAGTCCACCTCGCCCCCGAAACGGTCCATGAACTGCAGCCACGCGGCGCGCCGCTCGGCGCGCGTGTGGTCCGGATGGGTGTAAATCCAGTGCTGGAAGGCGTCCACGGTGGCAATCCAGGGAAAGACATTCACCACGCCTTCCAGATGCATGCGGCGGGCGCGATGGGCGTCGGCGGGGGAATAAAATTCCTCGAGAAACTCGCCGCCGAGCAGTTCCATGCTCATGGACGCGACTTCGCAAAATTCGATAGGCGCACTGCGGTAGGCATGCAAATCCTCCTGGCGCGTGGCCAGCGCGTGGAAGGCGTGGCCGGCTTCGTGCAGGATCGTTTCCACGTCGCGCTGCAAACCGACGGCATTCATGAAAATGAACGGCAGGCGCGCCTCGGCCAGCGTGGATTGATAACCGCCGGGCGCCTTGCCTTTGCGGTTGTCCAGGTCGAGTAATTTCAGTTCCTGCATCCGACGGAATCCCTCGGCCAGTTCGCCGTCAAGCCGGTCAAAAATTCTTTGCGTGCGGGCGACCAGTTCGCCGACTGCAGCAAAGGGCTGGAGCGGCGGCCGGTTCAAGGGGTCCACCGCCAGGTCCCACGGACGCAACCGGTCCAGTTTCAATTGGGCGCGGCGCTGCGCCTGCAATTCGCGCAGGAGCGGCATGATGTGTTTTTCCACCGCCTGGTGGAATTGGGCGCAATCCTCCGGCGTGTAATCGAAACGGCCCAGGCGGCGAAAGGCATAGTCGCGGTAATTTTCGAAACCGGCGTTGCGGGCGATCTGCTGCCGCAGCTTGATCTGGGCCTCAAGGAGGTCGTCGAAACGGTCAGCCTCCTGCAGGCGGCGCCGGGCCACCAGTTCCCAGGCCTCCTGCCGCAGCGCACGGTCCGGCTCTTCCAGGTAGCGGCTCATTTGAACGAGGGTTTTTTCCTCGCCGCGGAAATTCACCGTCAGCGAGCCGCTCAATTTCTGGTATTGCTGGCAAAGCCGGGCTTCCTCGGTTTCCAGAGGGACGTTTTCAGACCGGAAAAGTTCGACACGGTTTTGGACGTCCCGATTGAAAACGGTGTAGTCGCGCCGGCGCTCCGCCGGTGTCTCATTCAGCGAAACGTTCGCCGGCGTCAGGTTCCGGCGGATTAGTTCCTGGCGCAGGGGATGGGCGACGTAAATTTTTTCCAAGGCGAACTGGCGCGGTTTGATCTGCGGCTCGATGTTGGCAATAAAATGCAGATACGCCTTTTCCGCCTCAGCGTCGTCAGTGTGACAGGTCATGGCGATGTAACGGCGGGAACCTTCCTCATCCAGCGCGGCGGACAGTTCGCTCCAATCCAGCAGCCAACGTTCCAGCGCCGCGGCACTGCGAATTTGCGGGGCGCGCTTTTCCAGGGCATCAAACAGCGGCGCAATCTGCCGCCAATCGCCCAAATCCGTGTTTTCAGGAACAAACGTCCGCGCCCGATGCGGCGGCAGTTTCCCAAAAGGCAACCGGTTCATCTTCGGAATTTATGATAGGGTCTCCCGGCTGGCGAGATTTTTCAATCCGCCGCCTCAATCGTTTCCCGACGAAAGCAGTCAGAGTTTGGTTTTGATCCCGCAGGCGCGCAAAAGGCACCATCTGAACACCGCTTCAAAAATGGCGAACAAGCCGGCCGCCACCAGGATCAGCCCGATCCACCATTCCACGTCGCCCGCCACAATGATGCCGGCGATCAGGCACAACGCCCCGATGACGCCGCGGACCAGCCGCCCGTGGCGGTCCAGATTCGGACTGAAGAACCGCTGATTCACGAAGACAAATTATCATGTCCCGCGTCGCAAGCCAAGTGCCGGTCACGAAAGGTAACGAACGCCTCCGCGCCTCTTCCCGGCAGGCAACGCTGGTTTTGTGGGTGGGATGACTGCGGCGCCGCCGGGATTTGGTGTTCACGGAGCAGCGGCGGATCCGCCGCTTGATGTGGCGGACCGCTCTGCCCTCGCACGAGCGGCGTGAATGTCTCTCCGGACACGCCCGTTGGCCGGCGATGGGGCGCGTTCAGCCTCGTGTTTCACGCTTTTCGCTTTTCGGCATTTGTGCCATAACTCCCGCGTGTATCTGGAGTTTTACGGCCTGCGGCAGGCGCCGTTTGATCTGACGCCGAATCCGCACTTTCTGTTTCACAGCGGCAAACATCGCGAAGCGTTGAATCATCTGCTTTACGGCGTCCGCGAGCGGAAAGGTTTCGTGCAACTCACCGGCGAAATCGGCGCGGGCAAAACCACGCTGTGCCGCGCCCTGCTGGAACAACTGGACCGTCGGTTCGCCACGGCGCTGATCCTGAATCCGCCGCTGGACGCGGATGAATTGATGCGGACGGTGGCGCGTGAATTCGGCCTGCCCATCGGCTCGCTCCAGCTCGATCGTCTCGAAGCGCTGGCGCTCTTGAGCGAATTCCTGCTCCGACAACGCAGCGAAGGCCGCGAATCGGTGCTCATCATTGACGAAGCGCAGAATTTGTCCGAGGAACTGCTGGAGCAGGTCCGGCTGCTGTCCAACATCGAAACCAACGAATCCAAGTTATTGCAAATCGTGCTGCTGGGTCAGCCGGAATTGCGCGACCGGCTAAACAGCCCGCGGCTGCGCCAACTGCGTCAACGCATCACCGTGCGTTACCATCTGGCGCCGCTGACCCGCCGGGAAATTGCCCAATACATCCAGCACCGGCTCACCCTGGCCGGCGCCCAGGGCGCGCCGTATTTCACCGCGCCGGCGCTGTGGCGCATCTGGCTTTACAGCGGCGGCATCCCGCGGCTCATCAACGCCGTCTGCGACAAGGCGCTCCTGGCCGGCTACGTGGAGCGCAGTGACCGCATCACAAGCCGCATGGTGGCTCGCGCCATCCGGGAACTGAGGGGGAACATTCATGCGTGAGACGTGAAATGCAATTCGCGACGGGCAACTGGCAACTGGCGGGGGTGATGAGCCGCCGCCGCTCCAACGGATTATCCGCCTGTCCCGCTCGGGCCGCCTTTGACTTCGCCCCATGCAATGCCTGAACAAACTTTTTGCCGGGCGGCCGGCCGCTGCGCGCGTGATGCCATTCGTCGTTTTTCTGGTGCTGACCGGCTGCCAGGGCAAATTCGGCGCGGCATCGGCAGATTGGTTTTATCTGGCCAAAACCCTCATCGGCGCCTGGCTGATTGGGCAAATGCGCCCGCTTGTAACCGAAATGCGCTGGGCGGTTTCATGGGAAGCAGTCGTCGTCGGCGTTTTGATCTTCGTCGTCTGGGTCGGATTGGACCCGTGGTATCCCAAACTATTTTCCACCGGCGCAACGGGCAATCCGTTTACCATTTTCGGCGCCGGTTCCGGGTGGGCCTGGTTTTTTATCGCCGTTCACGTCCTGGGCATGACGCTGGTTGTCCCCCCGCTGGAAGAGGTTTTTTATCGCTCGTTTTTATATCGCAGTCTGGCGGACGCGGATTTTCTGTCCGTGCCGCTGAATCGTTTCCGTCCGATTCCGTTCCTGGTCACGACCGTCATTTTTGGTCTGGCGCACAACGAATGGTTAGCGGGTATGTTATGCGGTGCGGCGTATCAGGGGTTGACGCTCCGCAAAAACCGGCTGGGCGACGCGATGTTGGCGCACGCGGTCACCAATTTTCTGCTGGGGGTCTGGATTGTCTGGCGGGGGGCGTGGAATTTTTGGTAGCCTGCTGCCGGGCTGTTGAACCGCCGGATGGGCGTGTGGATCCCACCGGCGATGCGATAACCGTTGACGGGTCAACGCCTTCTTATCGCACGTCCAGGCTGATATGATAATGTTGCAGCGTCGTTCCTTCCTGGGCGGCGAGGTTGGCCAGCGCCTCGTTGTAATTGGCCAGGGCGCGGATTTCCTGGGAACGCGCGGCGGTCAAATTATTCTGCAACTGCAAGACCGTGAAGGTGGTGCTTTTGCCGACTTCGTATTTTTTCTCTTCAGCTTGCAGCGCGGCTTCGGCGTAAACGCGCGCCTGCCGGGTGGCATCCACGCTTTCGTAGGCGGACTGCGCCTGCTTGACCGCATTGTCAATTTCCACCATGACGTTTTGTTCCAGTTGTTTGAGTTGCAGGAGCACCTGTTGCAGCGTGGCCTTGGCAGATTTGTATTGGTTGCGCGCGTTGACATTGCCGAGCGGGATCGAAAGTTGCGCGCCGTAGCTGTAAAACGGCGCGTAAGTGGGATGACCGGTGAACTGGTTGAAGGCGTCGCTGAATTCCTTCCCGGCGCCGTTGACGCCGTAACTGCCCACCAAATCCAATTCAGGGAAAAGCTGGTTGCGGTAGTACTTCAGTTCGATGCCTTGCTGTTCCACGTTCAGCCGGGCCTGCAACAAATCGGGCCGGTTGGTCAGGCCGGTGCTCCAGCTTTCCTGTAAATCAAACGTCTCGGCTGGCGCGGTGAGCGGCTCCGCCGGTTGAATGTCCACGTTGTGCCAGCTCAAATAATTTGTATCGGAGAGGAGGTTCTTGAGCGTATTCTGATCGGTCTCCAGCGTGGATTGCGCGGCGATGAGGTTGGCCCTGGCCTGGGCGACTTGTGCCTGGTCCTGCTGCACGTCCAGTGGCGCGAGGCTGCCCACCTGCACGCGCTGCTGATCCTGCTCCAATTGCGTCTGCGCCAGCTCCAGGGCCTGCTGCTGCACCTTCAAATTTTCCCGCGCATAAATCAATTCGTAATAGGCGTTGGCGACGGCGGTGACGGTGTTAATGAGCTGCTGGCGCAGTCCCTGTTCGGAATACTTCAACCGGTTTTTGGCCACGCGAATGTTCAGTCGCGTGCTGTCAATCCAGAAGTTTTTCAACAGCGGCTGCGTGAGGGAGAGGCCAACATTGCCGCTGGAGGTATCGAAGGGCAGGCCGCTGCTGCCGTAGGCCTCCGAGACGGATCCGCTCAAATTGTATTGCATCCCCCAGGGCAGCGTGCCCCGCAGACCGGAGTTAAAGCTGTCATCGCTGGTGCTCCGGGAAGGAATGGCGTTGGTGGCGTAGGGGTTGTAACCGCCCGGCGTCACCGTGTGACTGTGCGAGCCGGAAATGTTAAATGCCGGATCGTAGCCCGCATAGGCCGCGTTCAGATTGAACCGGGCGATTTGCGGATTGTAACGCTGGATTTGGACATCCAGGTTGTGCGTTAAGGCCTCCTGGATGCAATCCATTAAGGACATAGCCCGCTCCCCCGGCCGTTCGGTGATGGCGGCAGGCGCCGGCGACGCTTGCGGGGGCGGCACCGGCCCAACGGCAGGCACCGGCGGATGCGACGGCGGCGGCACGGGGGTGAACTCCCCGTGAACGGTGGCGACGACAAAAAAGGCACAAAAGATGCCGATGCGTTTCATGCGCGCGATTGTGCGGTTTGATCCGCCTTTCGTCAAATGCAAGACGCGCGCCGGCGCCGCCAGGTAACTGATTGGTGAATTCGGCGAATCCCTGACCCGGACTCGTTTCTCTGGCGGATTGGCTTCAACGGTTCGGCGGTTCAACCGGCTCCGTGGCCGCCGGCACATCTTCGATTTTCGCGTTTTGTTCCAGAAAGGCGAGGACCTTCTCGTGGACAATCTGTTCGTAAAGCTCGCGGATTCCGTCGCGCTTCTGCAGGTCTTTGATGAATTGCTCGAGCGGAATCTGGTAGAAGGCGGCCAGGGATTGAGCCCGCCGGAGGACTTCGTCCTGCGTGGCGGAGATTTTTTCCTGTTCGGCAATGCGCTGGATGAGAAATGCCAGCTTGACGCGTTCCTGGGCGCTGCGTGTGGCGGCGGCGTAAATGGCGTCTTTCTCCTTTTCGATCACTTCCCGCGGCACGCCACGCTGCGAATTTTCCCGCACGATGTCGTACACCACCGTGCGCGTTTCCTGGGCCACGGGTGTTTCGGGCAGTTCAAAATTCACCCGGTCCAGCAGGGCGCGGATGATCTGGCGGCGGACGGCCCGTTCCTGGGAATACTTCAATTCGTTTTCCAGGTCGCGGCGTACGCCGGCGCGCAGTTTCTCCAGATTCTCGGCGTCGTATTTTTTGGCGAATTCGTCGTCCAGCGGCGGCAGGACCTTTTCTTTGACCTCGACGATTTCCACGTTGAACACGCCTTTTTTGCCGGCCAGTTCCCTGGTCACGAAATCGGCGGGAAAATCCACGGTCACCGTTCGCTTCTCGCCCGCTTTGGCGCCCAGGAGCTGCTCGGCGAAGCCTGGCAAAAACGATTCCGCCCCGGCGTCAATCCAGAAATTTTTCTTTTCGGCCAGGCTGTGAGCCGTCGGAGCGATGGCGGTGAGGGGCTGGCCGTCGCACGTGCCGGTGTAATGGACCACGGCCACGTCGCCGACGCGCAATTCGCGCGTGACGGTCTGGTACTTCACATGCTGCTGCGCCAGCAGGTGCAGCGCCCGCTCCACGTCCTGGTCGGTGACGGACTTGATTTCGCGCCGGACGGGCAGGCCTTTGTATTCGGGCAGGTCAAACTCCGGCGCCGTCTCCACCGTGGCGGCAAACTGCAAATCCTGGCCGCGATCAAATTGAATTTCCTCGATGTCCGGCGGGCCGATGACGCGGAGTTTTTTCTCCTCGACGGCCTTGCGGTAATGTTCGCTGATGAGCTTGCGTCGGGCCTCGTCCTTGATGTCGGCAGCGAAGCGCCGGGCGATCATTTCGCGCGGGGCCTTGCCGGGGCGGAAGCCGGGCAGGGCGGCGTGTTTTTGAAATTCCCTGGTGACGGCGTCGAAGGTTTCTCCCACAATCCTGGCGTCCACTTCCACGCGCAACAGTTTTTTGCATGGCGCCAGGTTTTCAACGGTGATGTTCACGGTTCAGTTCAGTTAAACGAGTCGCTCACGGTAGCCGAACCGCATGGAGTCCGTCAACGGTTTTGGTGGCCAACGGGCGCAGATTCTGCTTTCCTTTCCGCCAATTGGAATCCGTTTATTTCATCACCGGCACAGACACGGGCGTGGGGAAAACGGTCTTGACCGCGCTGCTGGCGGGATTTTTGCGCGCGCGCGGTGTGAACGCGGCGGCGCTCAAGCCGGTGTGTTCCGGTGGCCGGGCGGATGCCCGCGCGTTGCGCGCCGCGATGGACGGCGCATTGTCGCTGGACGAGATCAATCCCTGGCATTTTCGCGCGCCGCTGGCCCCGCTGCTGGCGGCGCGTCACGAGCGGAAGCATCTCCGCCTGGCCCCCATTCTGTCGCATCTGCACACCCTGAAACTCCGTTTTGACGTGTTGCTGGTCGAGGGCGCGGGCGGTTTGCTCAGCCCGCTCGGAGAGAATTTCGATTCGGGGGATTTGCTGGCCGCGTTGGGGGCCACGCCGCTGATTGTGGCGCCCAACCGCCTGGGGGCGATCAATCATGTCCTGCTCACGCTCGACGCCCTGCCTCAAAACGAAGCCGGCACCGCGCGGGTCGTGTTGATGGCTCCGCCCCGGCCGGACGCCGCCACGCGCACCAACGCCTCGTTGCTGGCGGAGTTGGTCCGGGGCAACCGGATTTTCACTTTACCGTGGCTGGCCGACGTGTCGCCCGCCGCCGCCTTGTCAAAGCCGGCCGTCCGCCGGACGCTGGGTGCATTGCTGGGGCTGGAGCGGGAGCGTTCGCGGTGATGCGGATGACAGGCAAAGCTTGTGGGAACGCTTCAATGCTCCAACGCCTCGCCCGCCGGCTGGGCGAATGATTGGCGGAACGGCCGGTGGTTCCGGTAAAGCTCCAATTGCCGCTGAATCTGCGGCACGTCGTTGGTGTCCCCCAGATCCTGGGCCAGATGCAGGGCGTCTTGCGCGGCATTTTGCGCGTCCTGAAAGCGTCCCGCTTCGGCATAGGCCATGGCCAGCACGCTGAGCACGGCCGGTTGATAACCGCCAGTCAGCGCGTTGGCCTTGTCAGCCATCAGCAGCGCCATCGAACCGTTGCGCACCCGTGAATTTTCGTCGGACGCCAGCACTTCGGCCAGAAAGGCCAGGACATGGGAATTGTTCGGGTCCAAACGCACGGCTTCGCGGAAATACGTCAGGGCCTCGGTGTCGCGACCCTGCTTGAGCAACGCCTTGCCGATCAAAAAGGGCGGGTGCCAGTTGTCCGGCGCCAGCCGGGCCGCTTGCGCGTAGAGTTTGAGGGCCTCGCCAAAGCGACCTTCCTCCACCAGCAATGTGCCCAGGTTGTCAAGCGCCGGAACGAAGCGGGGATTAATCCGCAACGCCGTGCGATATTCCGCCTCCGCCTCGTCGCGATGGCCCGCCTCGTCCAGCAGATTGGCCAGGTTGTTATGCGTTTCAGGGCGGATGGGATTGATTTTGAGGGCGGCACGATACTCAGCCATCGCTTCGTCATTCCGGCCCAGCTTTTGCAGCGCGTAGGCAAGATTCAAATGCGCCGTCTCATTGTTCCGGGTCACAGCCAGGGCGTGAGAAAACAGGGCGATGTTGCTGCGCCAGTCGTTCACCTGCCGATGCGCCTGCCAGAGACAGGCCGTCAAAACCAGACCCGCCGCCGCCCCCACCGCCATTTTCGGAAGACGAAACCGCGCCACGGCCTCCCGCATGCCCAGCGTCACCGCCAGAAAAAGACCGATGGACGGAAAGTAGGAATAACGGTCGGCAAACGCCGCGCTGCCCACCTGCACCAGTCCGATGACCGGCACCAGCGTGCCCAGAAACCACAGCCAGCCCACCGCAAAATACGGTGCGCGCCGGCGTGCCAGCCATGCCCCGGCGGAAATCGCCAGCAGCAGGGCGGTCGCCCTGGCCACCGCCCACGGAGAAATTGTTTCCGGCAAGGGATAAAAAACGGCCAGCCGCGTCGGCCAAAACAACTTTTCCAGATAACTGGCATAAGCCAGCGGCGTGTTTTCCAGGCGGTAAGCCAGCGACACGGTGCTCAGCGTGGCCACCGCGCCGCCGTGTTTTTGCGCCAGGAAAGTGATCAGACAGGAAACGGCTGTCAAGAGGAAAAACGGAATTTTTTCGGTCAGCAACCGCGTCCAGCTTCGAATGCTCGCTTCTCCCGGAGTCAGGCGTTTGAGCGGCCACCAATCCAGCAACAGCATCACGCACGGCAGCGTGACCACCATCGGTTTGCTCATCAGACCGCAGGCAAACAACAACAGCGCCAGCGCATAAAAAACTCTTGCCTGGCGCCCCCGGCTGCGGATTTCCCGCACGTAGCGCGCGTAGGCCAGCAACATCAACAACGCGAAAAACGTGCTCAAGACATCCTTGCGCTCGGCAATCCACGCCACCGATTCCACGTGCATCGGATGCCAGGCGAAGAGCGCCGCCACGAACACCGCCGGCCAGAGCATTTCGGAGGCGGGACCGGTGGAGGAGGCGGAATCGCGTTTGCCTTCTTTGGCGTTCCCTTGTTCGCTTCCCGTGCGCAGCAGGACCCACAACAGCCGGAACAGCAACAGGCCGTTAACCGTGTGAAACAGGACGTTTACGGTATGGTGCAAGCCGGCGTTCAGGCCGAAAAGCTGGCAGTCAAGCATGTGAGACAGCCAGGTCAAGGGATGCCAGTTGGCCGCGTGCCAGGTGGTGAAAGCCCATTCCACACCGTGCCACGTCAGGCCGGCTTTGACCGCAGGATTGTCGGTGACGTAATCGTTGTCATCAAAATCAATAAACGGATAACGGCAGACCGGTTCGTAGAGCAGCAGCGTGCCCAGAACCAGCAACAGCGCCAGCAGACGCGAACGCGACATGGCCTTGTTTTATTGCAATTGTTTGGCAAAGACAAAGCGCGATTTCGATGGCCTTCGCCGGGACCTCCCCCGTCAAATTTTCATGAAATTGTGTCCCACTCAACTTTCCCATCCCGGGCCGAGGGAAATCCACGGCTGAAACAACCAAGTCCGAGCTGCCGTTTTGGCGCATCGCGACGGCCATGGACGATTGGGATTGATTTTGCCAGACCGGTTTCAAAGAATTTGCCGGCCACGCAACTGGTCAGCCAATGGCAGCACCGCTTGAACTGGAAAGGGACATCGTGCGCCGGTTAACGCGCCGCGGCCAGACCCTGGCGCTGGCCGAATCCTGCACGGGGGGGTTTATTGCCCATCGGATTACGCTGGTGCCGGGCGCCTCGCGGGGGTTTCTCGGCGGGGTTGTGGCCTACCACAACGCCGTCAAGGAAAAGTTTCTCGGCGTGGACCCGCAGACATTGAAGCGGTGCGGCGCCGTGAGCGCGGCGGTGGCCCGGGAAATGGCCGAAGGTGCGCGAAAAAAATTCGGAGCGGATTTTGCTCTGGCGGTCACCGGCATTGCCGGGCCGACGGGCGGGACACGGCGCAAACCGGTGGGAACGGTCTTTCTGGCGCTAGCCGGACCGTTCGGAACGACAGTTGAACGCCAGGTTAATCGTTTCGGCCGCGAGCAGTTCAAGGCAGTCACCGCGCAACAGGCGTTGAAATTGCTTTTGGAGCGGCTGGATTGCCGGCCGCCGGCGCGCAAATTCCGCTTGCGCAAAAAATCCGGTCGGATAAACTAAAACCGTTCAACCGCCCTACGGCCATCCCGGAAGTTGAACGGAAGTGTTCCAGTCAAATATGTCGGCGCAGGTGGAACCATTTGCACAAACAGACGTTGGAGTGAGCGGCACGGTGGAGACGGCGCCCAAACGTCGCGGCACGCTGTTGATTGTGGATGACGAAGACGGCCCGCGCCAGTCCTTGCGCGTCATTTTCAAGGACGACTACGATTTGTTGATGGCCGAGGACGGTCCGACGGCCATTGAGCTGGCCCAGAAACACGATGTTGATGTGGCGATTCTGGACATTCGCATGGCCGGGATGTCGGGCATTGAAGTCCTGGAACGTCTCCGTTTTGTCAAGCCGGACATCGAAGTGGTCATGATGACGGCCTTTGAGACGACCGACACCATTCGCCAGGCGCTGCGCCTGCGCGCCTGCGATTACATCAACAAGCCGTTCGACATTGCCACCATGCGCGCCGCGGTGCATCAGGCCATGCAACGTCGCCGCCTGGAAAACGAAATCCACAACAGCGCCGAAAAAGTCCAGGAACTGCTGACCGAACTGCAGAACCAGCGCATCGAAGAGCAAATCGCCAAAACCCGCGGGGATATTTACGCCAGCATCATCCATGACATCAACGGCCCGCTGACGGTGATTTCCGGCTTCGTGCAGGTGCTCAACCAACGGTTGAACCGCGCCACCCGTTTGGAAGTCGAAGACCTGGAATTCATCCGGGAACGTCTGCGCATCATCGCGCGGCAGGTCACCAACTGCATTGAAATTTCCCGGCGCTACCTGGGTTTCCTGCGCCGCCAGTCCGGCGCCGCCGCGCCCGCCGTCAGCGTCAACCAGTTGCTCCACGATCTGGACCAGTTGTTGCGCGTGCATCCGAGTTTGCTGGAGAACGAGTTCGGCATCACGCCGCTGGCCGAGGATATCGCCGTCAAAATCAATGGCACCGACCTGATTCAAATCCTCCTGAACCTGGCGGTGAACGCCTTTCAATGTGCGCCGCTGCCGCATCGCGTCGAGATCAGCGGCGAAGTCCTGCACACGCCCCTGGATTTGACGCGTTTCAAAGACGGCCCGCACGATCGCTTGTTGAATATCGAAGGATTGGATAACACGCCGCCCCTGGTGAAATTTTACGTGCAGGACAACGGGCCGGGTATCCCGGAGGAACTGTTGCCGAAAATCTTCCAGCCGTACTTCACCACCAAAGGTCCGCGACAGGGAACCGGTTTGGGGCTGAATATTGTTCAGCGCCTGGTCAAGGAAGGCGGTGGCGCACTCCACGTGCATACCGAGGCCGGCCTGGGAACCACCTTCACTATCTACCTGCCCGGCGCACACTTGATGAAATGAACCGGTGAAACTCTTCGCCGATCCGTTTGTTCCCATCCTGAAAGTCGTCAAGCCTTTCAGCCGATCAAACCGCCGGGCTTCTCAGCCGCAATTCGGCACCGTCGCCGGGAATGATTTTGCCGAACACGTCAAATGGGCGCCGAATCGTCACACGATTTCCGCTTGACTGATTTCCGCGGCGACTTTTTTCCGCCAGTAGACCGGTTTCCGGTTTGAGCTTGCGGCTTCCTTCCCGATTGTCCGTCCGGGCAAGGCGTGCTCCGACGGTGGAAAGCGTGGCCTTTGACGCCGTTTTGGCGGAGCGACGCCCGTTTGGCCGGGAGCTTAATTTTGCAGTAGATTGGCCTGATTTTCGGCGATGACAGGAGGGCGGGATTGAATGTTTGGCGTGAGGGCCTGTCCATAAACCGGCGGAGCGATGTAAAACGGAGGCTTGTGCCGCACCGGACATCGCCGGCACAATGGCGGGTAATTTGATTTTGCGTTATGGCAAAGGCAACGACAGTTTCGCCGCCTGCGAAGAAGCGATGCGGGTGGCGATGTTTTTTATTGGGCGCAGTGGTTGTCCTGCTGGTTTTCGGTGTCGCAGCCTGGTTTATTGCGACCAGTCCGGCCTTTCTCAAGGCTGAGGTTCTTCCGCGCGTGGGCAAGATCATCGGCGCGGAGGTGTCGGTGAGCGGTGCGGTAATTCATCCGTTCAATGAAATTGCGCTGTCCGGTTTGAAAATCCAGCCATCTGGCCGGCCGCCGCTGATCACGGCGTCCGGAATTCGCGTTCGCTATCATCTTTGGGACCTGCTGCGCGGTCGAATTCGGGTGGAGGAAATTACCTTGACGTCGCCCACCATCCAGTTGGTTGAAAATCCGGACGGCAGCAGCAATCTGGATCCGTTGCTGAAGGCGTTGAGGGGACAACCATCGGCCGCTCCACCGCCAGCACCTGCCCGGCCATCTCCTCCGCGGCAGATTGAGTTGGGCAAACTCGTGTTGCGCGATGCAACGATTCGCAAAATCCAAAATTATGCGGACGGTCGTCGCGACGTGATGGAATTGACAAACCTGAACGTCACGCTGACCGGGTTGAGGAACGGTCAGACGGCAAATCTCCAATTGGCCGCCGCCCTGGCAGTCGTCCAAAATCCACCTGCCGGCGCGGGCGGAAATTTGGCGGCGGAGATCAGGGGGAACTTTCAATTCACGCTCACGCCGGATTTGAAACCCGGCACGGTCCAGGGGGAGGCGCATTTGACCGTTTTGCACGGGGCCGGCGTGTTTGATGATTTTTCGGATTTCAGCGCCGCCGTGCAGTGCGACGCCACGCCAACGGAAATTCGGCAGTTGAATCTGCGTTTCCAAAAAGCCGGCGCGCCGCTGGGGGAACTGGCCCTCAGCGGGCCGCTGAATCTGGAAACCCGGGAAGGGCGGTTGCGGCTGACCTTGCAGGGCGTTGATCGGCGGCTGTTGAATCTGGCCGGCGCCTCCAGCGGCCTGGACTTCGGCACGACCCAGGTCAGCTCCACGAACGAAATTTCCTTGACAAAAGGCGGCGCGGTGGTGGCCGCCCGCGGCCAGTTCCATGCCGACCACGTTCAGGTGACGCGGGCCGGCCAGACGACGCCGACGCTGGATTTCGCCGCCGATTACGCCGTGACGGTGGATACCGCTGCGCAGACGGCCCGGCTGGAAACGCTGACCCTGGCCGGCGCGCAGGACGGTCGCCCGCTGCTGACCGCCCGTCTGTCTGAACCCATGAGTTTGGCCTGGGGCCGCGGCGGGGGCGCATCGTCCACCGGCATCGGCAATTCGGCACTGGAACTGACGGTGACCAATTTGAATCTCGCCGAGTGGCAACCTTTTCTCGGCCAAACCGTGACCGGCGGCCAGGCCGGTCTGACGTTGAGCGTCCGGTCGCAACAGGGCGGACGGGAACTGGAATTTCGCTTACATTCGCAAATCAAACATCTGGCCGCGCATCTCGACGGACGGACCGTTCAGGCGACGGTGAATTTGAGTGCGCAAGGGCGGGGGACGGATTTGGAACAATTCGATTTGAGCCGCTACGAATTGCAAATCGTTCGGGAGGATCATCCGCTGCTTACGGTGTCGGGTTCGGGCCGTTACCATCTGCGCGGCGCCGGCGGGGAATCGCAACTGGCGCTGCAAGCGTCGTTGCCCGGCCTGTGCGCCGTTTTCCCGCAACCGCAGGTGAAGGTGTCCTCCGGAAACCTGGAGTTCCGGGGCCGAGTGGAGCAGAACACAAACACCCAAACACTGGCCGGCACGCTGACGCTGACGAATTTCACCGGGCAAATCGGCCCAAACATCTTCCAGGATTTCGGCAGCGTGGTGGAACTGGAAGGCCGTCGCTCGCCGGAGAAAATCCAAATTGTGCGTCTGGCGGGCGCATTGACGCAGAACGGAAATGCCGGCGGCCGATTCCGTCTTGACGGCTCGTTCGATCCGGCCACCGGCGCAACGCAATTGAGCTCTGCCCTGACGGATTTCAATCAAAACAGCCTGCGTCCGTTTCTCCAGCCGCTGCTGGCGGGCAAACAACTGGTGACCCTCACAGTTGGCGCCAATCTTTCGGCGCACTATGACCCGCGGCAACCGTCGGTTATCAAAGCCGATTTGCAGGTGACCAATCTGGTGGTGCGCGACCCGGCGGGGCGGTTCCCGGCGACCCCGCTGGCAGCCGGATTGCAAACCGACCTCGCTCTGCAAAACCAGGCGGCCGACCTCCGGCAATTGCAACTGGCGCTCACGCCCACCGCCCGCGCGCTGAACCGGATTGAATTGACGGGCCGGGTGGATTTTGCGCAGCCGAAAGCCATCGAAGGTCGCCTCCAACTGGCGGCGGATTCGCTGGACGTGACGCCCTTTTATGATTTGTTTGCCGGCGGCTCCCAAACCGGGGGCGCGTCCCCCGCGCCGTCCCCCACGTCGTCAACGGGCGCGGCAGCCGGCCTGAATCAGGAACCGCCTCCCATGACCCTGCCGGTGAAAAATTTCGTTCTGACAGCGCACATCGGCCGTCTTTATTTGCGCGAACTGGCGGTCAGCAATCTGCAGACCACCGCCACACTGACAGCTCGGCAGGCAACCCTCAAGCCGTTGCAATGCGTTTTGAACGGCGCACCGGTGAAGGCGACGGCGGACGTGGATTGGAGCGTGCCTGGTTACCAATATGCCTTGACACTGGATGCCGAGCAGGTCCCGTTCACGCCGCTGGTGGATTCGTTCCTGCCTGAGCGGGCGGGAGAACTGGGAGGGGCATTGACGGCGCACGTGCAAATTCGCGGCGCCGGCGTGACCGGGGCGAGTCTGCAAAAAAACCTCACCGGCCAATTCAGCGTTGGCGCCACCAATCTGAATCTCTCGGTCATCAACGTCCGCAGCGCGGTTTTGAAGACGCTCGTCAACGTGGTGGCCACGCTTCCCGAACTGGCGCGCAATCCGGAAAACGCCGTGGTGGCTCTTCTGAACCGCGTGACGGGGCGGAGCGGGGGATTGATGGATGAACTGGAAAAGGCGCCGATTCAAGTCATTGCCGTGCGCGGTCAGGCTGGTGCCGGGCGCATTCAATTGGAGCAAGCCACCGTGCAAAGCGAAGCGTTTGAGGCAGACGCTCCCGGCGAAATTGTGCTGGCGCCGGTGCTGACCAATTCAGTCCTGGCCATTCCTGTGACCGTGGCCGTCAGCCAATCCATCGCACAGCAACTGAACCTGGCTTCGGCCAATGCCAATGCTCCGGCGGGCTATGTGGCGCTGCCGCCGTTTCTGACGATGAGCGGGACGGTGGGCGACCCCAAAGCGCAAATCAAAAAAACCGCTCTGGCCGGGCTGGCGGTCAAGTCCCTCGGCAGCGGTCTGTTGAATCAGGCTACCAATCCAGCCTCGCCGGTCGGCAATTTATTGAATCAATTTTTGCAACGTGTTCGTTGAAGAGGCGAGGGAAGTCAGGGCGACAACTTCAGACGATAGAAACGTTGCGGAAAATTCGTGGCCTCGACGTCGGTAAACTGCCAGGCACCGTTGGTATCAAGTATGTTGGTGGCCAACGGCAGCCAGGCGGCCGGAGGAATGAGATTCGTGGTGGCTTCCAGAACGTAGGTGTACCCCCCGGCGCCGCCCAGGCTTAACGTGATGCCGCCCGGGACAGCGGGCGGGACCACGGCAATGTTCGGCGTGGCGTTGGTCACGATGGCGACATGGACGAACTGAAAATTCGTGCCGCCCCAGCCGTCGGTGAGGGTGCAGACGAATTCGTCATTCACATCATTGGCGTCAAAATAAAACAGCGTGCCGGCGCTGTTGGTCAGCGTCACGCCGTTGGTGCTCACGCTCACGCCGGCCAGGGAAACGGCATCGCCATCGGGATCGCTCCAGTTGGTGGCCAGGTCGGACACCGCGATGTCCAGCGGGTATCCCGCCAGGCGGCGATAAAAAGCATCGGCGGCCCGCGGCGGATGGTTGGTGACGATTTGCAGCAGCGTGTTGGTGGCCGGCAGGTCGTTGGCATCACCCCCATAAACCGCGGTGATGAGGTTCGTTCCGCGCGGAAGCGAGGACAGGTTCGCACTGACGGCAGTTCCGGTCGCCAGCGATTGTTCGTCGAAGGCCGCGCCATTGGTGAAAAATTGAATGATACCGGTGGCATTGGTCGGGGACAGGTTGGCGGTGAAGGCCAGAAAGTCTTTGAAGCCGGACGGATTTTCCGACGAACTGACGGTCAGCGTCGGCAAAATCCGATTCACCGTCAACACCGCCACTTGACTGGTCGCCGCACCATAACTGTTAGTGACCACCAAGCGGTAGTTGCCGGCATTGGCGAGGGTCACCGACGTGATGGCGAGGGTGTTGCTGGCGGCGCCGTAAATCTGGCCGCCATCGGCCAGATTGGTTCCGTTGAATTGCCAACGGAAGGACAGCGGCGACTGGCCGCCGACCACAGCGCCGAAGGTGGCCGTGTGGCCGTTGGTGACCGTCTGATCGGCCGGCTGGGTGATGAAATAGGGCAGAGTGGGTGGAGCCAGGGCATTGATGAGGTTGATTCCGTTGGGCGTGCCCCAGCCGGTGCACAGATCGTAGCCGCTCACGGCGTAATACAATCCGGGCGTGTTGGTGCCGATATTGTTGCCGGTGGTGATGTCGTGGAAACAGGCGGTGTAATTGCTTCCGGTGCCAATGGCGTAAAGCGCCGGATTGAGAAGCCCGACGGTCGTTCCGCTGGTCGCCATGGATTGCTGGTTGACAAGGGCGCAAAAGCCCGCCCACAGCGGCGCGGCGGCGCTGGTGCCGGCAAATGCGCCGGAACTGCCATTGTTGTAATACACAAATATGTTGTCCGCCGCCATCGCCACGTCCGGAATGTTGCGGTAGATGGTGGACCCCTGATTGGACGCCATGTTAACATTGGTCTGCCACCAGGGGATGAGGTAATAAAGGCTGGAGCCGCCGCCGGAACCGGTGTTGGCCAGGCTGCCGCCGAATGACGCGAAATTCCAAACCTTTTCGGATGCCCACGAAACACCGGAACCGTTCATCGTCAACGTCGTTCCACCCACGGTGGTGAGGTTGGTGCTGTCCACCGGCGCGACGGCCAGGCTGGCGTTGTCCAGCGTATTGGCGCCGGTGTAGGCGTCATCGTCGCCCGCCGCCTGAAAAAACGACTGACCCTGTGCGGCCATTTGCTTGAACAGATTATCCGTGGTGGCATTGGGGCCACCGCTCCACGTCCACGAACAGCTTAATTGTTTCGCCAGATTATCGTTGGCCATGCGGCTCAAGAGAGTGTTTTGATTGTTGCGCCCCTCTTCGTAAACGATGACTTGTAACAGGTTTCGAGCCATGGCGATGGCCATTTCAATGTCCAATGCCACCTC
>Ga0070740_10002892_pt1 | contig 19181 bp, 19 predicted proteins | sample Coa_R2_FD_67286 | JGI IMG/M metagenome (GOLD analysis project Ga0070740, IMG submission 67286) | Surface soil microbial communities from Centralia Pennsylvania, which are recovering from an underground coalmine fire - Coalmine... | ecosystem: Environmental > Terrestrial > Soil > Unclassified ...
TAGAGCCGCTCTTTCTTGGAGGTTGCTGCGCTATCTACTTTCCGTCTGGTCAACTCGACACCGGCGCGCTTTGCCAGAAGACGCAATGCTTCCGGAAATTCAATCCGCTCCATTTCCATAAGAAATGAATAAATATCCCCTCCTTTTTGGCAACCAAAGCAATGCCAGATCTGCCGCTCAGGTGACACCATAAATGATGGTGATTTCTCACTATGAAACGGACACAAGGCCTTGAAATTCCGTCCTGATTTTTTGAGTTGAATATATTCGGAAAGAAAAGAAACAATGTCAATTTTATCCCTGATCAAACTGACTTCATCCATGGGGCTATTGTAGCACGACTGATTCAGAAATTGTGGGACAAATCAGGAACCTCCTGATATACTTACTTTATGAATTATTCATTAGGACTTCCGGAAAGACCATTTCGAGCCATACAGAACGGGACTAAAAAAATAGAAGTCCGCGTTCCTACAAAAGAAAAGACGCTTCCCGGAAAAAATATTTACGGACAGATGAATACCGGCGATACTATTACGTTTACCAATGAAGACACTGGTGAAGTAATGGTCGCTGACATTCTTTTTGTGCATCATTATTCAGATGTAAAAAGTATGCTTGCGGCAGAGGACGTTGAAAACGTACTATCTAGTGAACCGAAAACAATTGAAGCTGGAATAAAAGCATATTATAAACTCGCTGACTATAAAAAGAATATTCCTCTTTTTGGTATCTATGCCATTGGTATAAAACCTGTAAATAAAAAATAAAATTTGTTTCTCTTCTCCTTGATTCTTGATTCTTGATTCCTGATTCGTGATTCATTTATTATTGTAGAGTATGCTTGCAAAAGTTTTCTCAGCTGCGGTAGTTGGACTTGATGCAATTCCAGTTGAAGTAGAAATTGATATCGCATCCCAGGGATTGCCGAATTTTTTTATTGTCGGGCTGCCGGACAAAGCAGTCGAAGAAGCAAAAGAGCGCGTCCGATCTGCTATCAGAAATTCCGGTGCTGATTTTCCTGCAAGAAGAATAACGGTAAATCTCGCTCCGGCTGATCTTCCGAAAGAAGGTCCCTCATACGATTTGCCAATTGCTTTAGGCATTTTAATTGCTTCCGGACAGTTACAGGCTGATGTTTCAGATGCGCTCTTCAGCGGAGAGTTATCACTTGACGGCAGAGTTCGTCCAATCACTGGTGTCCTGCCGCAAGCAATTCTGGCGAAAAAGAAAAAGTTGAAACGAATTTTTATCCCGGCAGAAAACGCAACTGAAGCAGCGATTGTCAATGATCTCACCATTCATCCTGTCCCTTCGCTCCTTTCGCTGTTTCAACATCTTACACAACAGACACCAATTGAACCGATAGCGCCTCTTAATTTCTCTACTCAATCGCAAAATGAAACATTCGAGTACGATATGAAAGATATTCGCGGACAGGAGCAGACCAAACGCGCCATGGAGATAGCTGCTGCCGGCGGACATAATATTCTTTTAAAAGGCCCGCCCGTCGCTGGCAAAACGTTGATTGCCCGAACGTTACCATCAATCCTTCCCCGATTAACCTTTGATGAAGCAGTTGAAGTCACAAAAATTTATAGTATCGCCGGACTGCTTGGCAAAAATTCCATGATTAACACACGGCCATTTCGAGCGCCGCATCATACGACATCGCTTGTGGGATTTGTCGGCGGCGGCAGTATTCCACGGCCAGGAGAAGTTACGCTGGCGCATCGGGGCGTCTTATTTCTGGACGAATTCCCGGAGTTTCCCCGAATAATTATCGAAAGCCTTCGTCAGCCTATTGAAGACAATATTGTCAGTATTTCCCGAGCAAATGGCAAAATAACTTTTCCGGCTAAATCCATGCTTGTCGCCGCTCAAAACCCTTGTCCATGCGGTTATCTCGGAGATAGAACGCATCAATGTTCCTGTACGTCAATACAAATCAGCCGTTATCAGAAAAAAATTTCCGGACCGATTCTTGACCGGATTGATATCCATGTGGATGTCCCGGCAATTAAAGTTGAAAAATTGACTGAACACGACGGCTCAAGAACTGTTGAAGATTCCAAAACGATTCGTGAACGCGTACAAAAGGCGCGGGATAAACAACTCAAACGATTTGCCGGGACTGCTCTCACATCAAACGCTGAATTAAACAATAAAACAATCAAAGAGTTTTGCAGACTTACAGATGACTGTCTTACTCTGCTTCGTATGGCGGTCGCGAAAATGAATCTTTCCGGCAGATCATATTATCGCACGATTAAAGTCGCCCGAACAATTGCTGATTTGGATGGTTCTGAAGACATTAAACAAAACCACATTGCCGAAGCCCTACAATACCGTCCGAAAAATAACTTTACGTGAGAAAATTTAGTGACATCATGCTTCTGGACAAGCCAGAAACTACGTGCTGATATAATTAAATTACTTATTCAGTACTTCATCAAGTATTTATAAAATAAGCATATGAAACTAAAAAACAAAGCTATCTCTGTCGGCATCTTGTCTGAGGACTATAAAACGCTTGCGAAATGGTAGAGATGTTCTTGGTTTAACTTATAAAGTATTTGTGCTATCATAAACTTATGAAAGCGCTCGATATGACGAAAGTGTATAAAAATTATAGAGGGAGATGGGTAGCATTAGAAGCTCCAAATAGTAATAAAGTTATTGTTTCGGGAAAAACTCTTGCGGAAGTCCTGGAAAAAGCAAAAAAAAAGGGTTTTAATCTTCCGTTAGTAACACAGATACCAAAAAGGCCTCTCCCGATTGTCGGTCCTTTTACCATTATCCAATGACTTTCTCTTACTAGCAAATTACTCCTCATATTATCAGACCCATTATTCCTCTGATCATAAAATCACCTGTCAGTATTATTCTCTATTACGGACTCATCGACTCAGGAGCAGATTATTGCATTTTTAGTCTGGAAATTGCACGTAACCTGAAGTTGCGACTGTCAAATAAACGTACAGTCCAGTTTATTGGCATAGGCAAAGAAGAAGTAAAAGGTTTTTGGGGTACTGTTGATGTAAGAATTGGTGGGGTGACATACGAAACGAACGTTATTTTTTCGGAAATGAGTGACTTCGGACACGGAATATTGGGACAGAAAGGATTTTTTGACCACTTTGACATAAAACTACAGTATCAGAAACAGATTGTTGCGGTAGAACAAAACTACAAAAGTTTCTCCTGATTCGCAATCGACTTTGGCGCAAGAATTCCTAAATGTTTATACGCTGCCTCGGTTGCTACTCTCCCTCGCGGGCCGCGTTTGAGAAAACCGAGTTGCAACAGATACGGCTCTACCAGATCTTCCAGTGTCCCGACATCTTCTGAAATTGTTGAGGCAATCGTTTCAATGCCGACCGGACCGCCATTATGTTTTTGAATAATTGCCAAAAGAAATTTTCTGTCCAAATCATCCAGTCCAAATTCATCAACTGCCAGCAAGTTGAGCGCATCTGCAGTTGCGTCTTCGTCAATTTTGCCGCTTCCTTTCACTTGACTGTAATCCCGGACGCGTTTGAGAAGTTTCAAAGCGATTCTCGGCGTACCGCGCGCCCGTTTGGCAATTGCTGCGATACTTTTTTTGTTGACGCTAATTCCTAATTTTTTTGCTGCTTCTTCCAAAATAACACTTAATTCCTCAGGCGAATAAAAATTCAACCGGTGAATCACGCCAAACCTGTCCCGAAGTGGCGCTGAAAGCATCCCTGCCCGGGTTGTCGCGCCGACAATGGTAAACTGCGGCAAGTCCAGCCGCAATGTCCGGGCTGACGGGCCTTTGCCAAGAATAATATCCAAGGCATAATCCTCCATTGCCGGATAGAGCGTTTCCTCAACTGTTTTGTGAAGACGATGAATCTCATCAATAAATAACACATCGCCTTTTTCAAGGTTGGTAAGAATGGATGCCAGATCACCCGTCCGCTCCAGCGCGGGACCGGAAGTAATCCTGATATTTGCTCCCATCTCTCTGGCAATGATATGCGCCAGTGTCGTTTTCCCCAATCCAGGCGGCCCATAGAGCAAAACATGCTCCAGCGCCTCATCGCGTTTCTTAGCAGCGGCTATTGCAATTTGCAAACCTGTTTTAACCGTTTCCTGACCGTAGAACTCATCCCAGGAAGCAGCACGAAGCGAGGTAATTAAAACCTCTTCTTCCTTGTTCACATTTTCGTCTTTAGTATTAGTTGATGTATTTGCCATAGTAAAACTTAGACATTTAATTTATTTTCCTAAGTACTTCAATGCCATCCTCACCTTCTCCGCTGTTGTTTCTCCTTTACCCTCCAAAGCACGTACTGCCGCTTGCGCCTCTGATTGGGTAAATCCAAAACTTTTAAGCGCCGCTACGACTTCATTACTCTCTTTTCCGTCTGCTGGTGAAAGATCAAGATCTTCCCCGCCTAATTTATTTTTCAACTCAATGATAATCTTCTGGGCATTTTTTTTGCCAAGCCGCGGTACGCTGGTAAAGAATCCAAGATCATTGGAGGTAATCGCCTGAATGATATCACTGCGTGAACCGACAGAAAAGATGCCAAGTGCAGTTTTGCAACCAACCCCTGAAACGCCAATCAGATACTCAAATAATTTTAAATCCTGGGGCTCTGTAAAGCCGTACAACTCGAGTAAATCCTCACGGACGTGTGTATGGGTATACAACGTAATTGACTGCCCTAATTCGGAAATACGTGACAAAACAGTAATCGGTACCAAGATCTTGTACCCAACTCCATGGACATCCACAATCACATTCGGATCTTCACGGTACACAACAGTTCCAGTAATCGTCCCAATCATAAGACCTCCTCCCTTGTCATTCCCGCGTATGCGGGAATCCCGAATGATGGTAATTTTGAGGAGTAGGATTGTTTTGTATCAAACATAAGGCAGATTGAAGTAGGCTGATTATAACACCCTGGAAGCGAAAAGTACAAAATGGAAAGAGAAAATTAGATTTGACTTTTGACAATTGACCTTTTACTTGAAAACGCATGCGTGAGCGCAATTGCTAGAGCATCGGCAGTATCATCCGGTGTGGGAACTTCCGGCAATTTCAGAAGTGTCTTCACCATTTGCCCAACCTGATTCTTCTCTGCCCTGCCGTAACCTGTGATAGCAATTTTTACCTGCAATGGCGTATATACGGCAACCGGAAGATGTGATTGCGCTGCCGCAAGTAAGACGACACCTCTTGCCTGTCCGACAACGAGCGCTGTTTTGGCATTGGTATTAAAAAATAATTCCTCAATAGCCAAGATCTCTGGCTTTCCAGTAGTAATAATTTCTGTAATTTCCTGATACAGTTTTTGCAATCTTTCTTGAAGCAAAAAATCTTTTGCTGTCTCAATACAACCAAAATTCTGAATTCTGAATTCTGAATTCTGAACTTCAATAACTCCCCATCCTGTCCGTCCAATTCCCGGATCAATACCCAAAATCCGCATAGTTTAATATATATCCACTGCCAGACGAAAACCAACCTTTTTATACCAGGTATCAAACGAACAAATAGCTCTTGCTTCATACTTTTTGGCAATGTAGGCCACAATAGCATCAGCAAGAGTCGTATGATTGCTGCTCTTTTGTCCGAAAAACATCAGCGCTTCTTTTATGTCACTCCCATTAATAGCGACAACGGATTCTGTTGCGAAACGCGCTTCTGCAATAAGCTGCGTTATACGTAAAGCCTCTTCATGTTTCTTTAATTTTCTCTGCAGCGTATCTATTGTCTCGACTAACGTGGTAGCAGGATACAGAAGACGTATCTTTTTCTCCAGAAAAATAGTAAATAATTTGCTTGCCTTCTTCGCATTCGCGTCATCTTTATTAAAAAGTGCGATTAACGCGTCTGAATCAACAATGATTGTATGAGTGAGCATAGTTAGTCTGTATAGTGGTAATCGTCATGCCGGAGGGACAAATCCTTTGGTAACGTTTCGTTCTTCAATAGTTCTTGGACTTTATCCGCAACTTCAAGTAAGGATTTTGTCGATTGCTGGTTCCTTTCCTGTTCTTCATACGCTTCAAGTTTCTTCAAATCATCAATACTGATGATACCAACTTGTGGCTCATCCTGACTTACCACTGTCAAACGGTTCTTGCGGTTCTTAACCTGATCGAAGATTTTTTTATGGTTTCGTAAGATTGTTCTGATATTAATGGTTTGAGAAGTAATCATATACTGATTATAAGGCTCGCTTGTCAAGTTGTCAATCATTTTGTTTGACAGGATGACAGACAAGCTCTTGTAATCTCAATAGAACTAGTGTACAATCTATCTTACTTTATGAAACATCCAATTCTGACAGCCGACGCGCGGACCATGCTTGGCAAAAAGGTAAAACAGCTGCGCAGACAGGGACTTATCCCGGCAAACATCTATGGGAAAAATTTGCAATCGAAAGCAATACAAGTCCAGACAGCTGATTTTCAAACCGTCTACAAAGAAGCTGGCGAAACCGGCGTCATTGATCTCAAAGTTGACGGGCAAGTCCACCCGGTTCTCGTCAAAAATCTGCAAATGAATTTTAAAGCAAAAGCGCCGCTGCACGTTGATTTCTATCAAGTCAATCTGAAAGAAAAGGTTAAAGCCATGGTACCGCTTACATTAGTTGGAGAGGCCAAAGCAGTCGCTGATAAAATTGGTATGCTCATGCAAGTCCTCAATGAGGTCGAAGTTGAAGCCTTGCCTGACAAAATCCCTGACAAACTGGAAGTTGATGTCACCAATCTGGCAGAACTGGGACAGAATCTTACTGTTGCTGATTTGAAACTTCCTGATGATGTCGTTGTCACCAATGAAGCAACGCAACCGATTGTCCAGGTGGCAGAACTGGTCGTTGAAGAAAAAGTCGAAGAAGCGCCAGCTGAAGAAGCCGCTCCTGCAGAAGGCGCAGAAGCACCGGCAGAGGGAGCAAAACCCGAAGGAAAATCAGAAGAAGCCAAGCCGCAAGAGAAATAACCTCTTATTGCTTTACAGGTTTTCCATTGAATCTCCATGAACCTCATTGCTATACTTGAGGTATGCCAAAAACAATACGATATAGTTGGGCGGTTCTAAAATTGTCCTGGAAGGCAAATAAGCAATTTACCTCATTATTCTTATTCTCCAATATCTACTCTAGCACCCTATACCCATTTTTCCAGATTTTTATTCTTGCTCAGGTATTAGATATAATTCAAAAACATCATGGCGTAACCATGGCTGAAGTTGCCGTATATGGAATACTCTTTGCCATTGTATCGCTCATTAATATTGCACTCACCTCTTTAGTAAATTTTCAAGGATTTTATAAAGAGGTTGGTTTTGATATGTACATTGACAAGTTAATTATCCAGAAGCTGACTACGCTTGACCCGCAAACATTTGAGAAGCCTTCATTTCAAAAATTGTTAGCTGAAGTAGAAGCTGCAAGAGGAGTATTAAGTGCGCAAATTGACCGTTTAACAGGCTTTATTAGCGCCATTGCTAAAACTCTTACTGCTATATTTGTTCTTTTACCTCTTTTCCCAATTTTTATTCCGCTGATACTTGTATCAGTAGTACCAGCTTACTATATAGGCGATGTCTCAAGAAAACGTATGTGGCCATTTTTTACCAGTAAACGGACGGTAGTTACGAGAGTTACCCAATATGTAAAAACCTTGTTATCGCAAGATAGTACTTCGAAAGAAGCCAGCATCTTTCATACAGGAGCAATTATGCAGCACAAAGTTACAATCGAACAACAGAAGTACTTGCGCGATTACAAGAAGATTAATGATTCTTACGCAAGTGGCATACTTGGAGCAAACATCTTCCAGTTCTGTGTATTTCTTTTAACCCAGTATATAAATTTAGTCGCAGTTGTAAAAGGCACCTTAGCGGTTGGGCAATTTACTCTTGCATTTCAACAATCACAGAACTTAGCAACAGGCTCACAAGGTATTTTAGATATGTATTCGAGTATGAAAAATAGAATCCAACAAATAGAAAAGTTTTTTACTTTTTTTGACTATCAGCCCGCCATTACGTCACCCCAAGAGCCTAAAATATTACCTACCTCACCAGTGCCTCCTATTATTGAATTTAAAAACGTTTCTTTTCGTTATCCCAAAACTGAACGGGATATTTTAAAAAACTTTAATGTGATACTCAATTCTGGTGAAAAAATAGCCCTTGTTGGAGAAAACGGTGCTGGTAAGACCACAATTATCAAGCTGTTACTACGCTTCTATGACGTGACAGAAGGAGAAATACTTGTAAATGGTATTAATATTAAAAACTTGATCTTGGAACAATGGCACAGTAAAGTAGGAGCATTGTTCCAGGACTTTATAAAGTATCAATTTACCTTTAAGGAAAATATTTATTACGGCAATTTTGAAGAAAAAAATAATGAGGATTTACTTAAAGATGCTATTGCTAAATCTGGAGCTGATAAATACCTTGAGTCATTACCAGATGGCGTTAATCAGATTGTAGGGAAAATGTTTGACAGTGGAATTGATTTATCTGGTGGTCAGTGGCAAAAATTAGCTCTTGCAAGAGCTTTCTTCAGAAATGCGCCAATCCTCATTCTGGATGAACCAACCGCGGCAATTGATGCTAAGGCTGAATATGAAATCTTTGAAAACGTTCAGAAACTCCAGAAAGATAAAACGGTTCTCATCATCTCCCACCGCTTCTCCACAGTCCGCAATGCCGACCGGATTCTCGTACTGGAAGATGGAAAAATCCTTGAAGAAGGCAATCATGAAACACTAATGAAAAAGAAAGGATTATACGCCGAGCTCTTTGAAATCCAGGCGAAAGGATACAAATAATAGCTACTCTGTGAGAAAAGTTGCCGGCATGAGAATTTTTATATTCCTATACTTGCCAAGCTGTAAAAGATCACTATCCCCGGAAATGATATAACGGCATTTACCTTCGAGAGCTGCTTCAATAACACGGTTATCATCGTCGTCTTCTAGAACTTTTACTATTTGTGAAGGATAGACAATAATAAAGTTTTCCTTTATGAGATCTTCAATCAACAAGAGTTTATCCGCAGTAAATTGGAACTTTTTCGTCAGAATTTCAAATAATTCTGCCAATAAAACAGGAGTTGTAACAGCAATAATTTCTCCTTCCTGAATGAGTTTAATGAGCTGTCGCGGCTTACCACCAAAAATGATTGCGGAAATCAACACATTCGTATCCAAAACAACTTTAGGCAGATTTTTTTCCATGCCGGTAGTTTGTGACAATTTTTGTAATCTGCTCTTCACTCGTAATATTCATTTTTTTTGCTACCGATGCGCCATATGAGAATAATTCTTCCCATTTCTCGATAGTGCGGATATACAAACGCAATGCCTCACGAATCAATTCGCTGCGATTACGATACTCTTTTTTTGCAACCTCGTCTACTTTTTTAACCAAATCAACTGGTAGAGCGATATTCAACGTTTGTGTATTCATATACAAACATTGTATATATTGGATGCTTACTTGTCAATATTACCCTCCCATGTATTGCTGTCGAACCGGGAGAGTTTTATGAAGTCACCAATTCCGGCAACAAACCGCTTGTCATCACCTTCTTTGGATTGCTCGTGGCATAACGTTTATTCCGCAATTATTACTTTGTCTTTATCTGCCTCTCATCTTTTTTGAGATACAATCTGTTTGCTATGGCAGACATTCCTATTGTTCCAAAAGAACCAACTGTTGTTGAACCAAAAACAGGAGACAAACCTGTCATTAAAATAGAACCGCCGCAAAAAATCTATGAGACAGAAAAGAAAATTGTCAGAGAAAAACAAATTATCTGGTATGTCTGGCTGATTATAGAAGTTATTCTATTTTGCCGGTTTCTTCTGAAGTTGTTTGGCGCAAATCCGACAAGTTTATTTAGTATTATCATTACAATCCTTTCAACACCCTTTACTTTTCTCTTCACCGGATTATTTTCTCCCATTATCGTTCCGGTCGGGCATATCGTTATTGAATGGTCAACACTCTTTGCCATGCTTATTTATACGCTTATCGCCTGGGTTATGACCGTATTCTTCAGACTCAAAAAACCAATTTATCCACAAGAGGCTGAACGGAAAGTGAATCAAGAACCTCCGGATATTTAATAATTATCTAAAAGACAAGGCGCTTTGTCTTTTATAATAAGCTGAACTTTAGAAGCTATTTCAAAACTTCCCTTTCTGTCATCCCGACTAATCCGTTAACCAACGGATCGGAATGACAAACTCATGAAATAGGTTTTGAAACTGCTTCTAAACCCTGAATTCTAAATTCTCTCAGGTCGGGATGATAACTGTTATATATGGTTCCCTTAATGTGATGGATGTGAAGAATTTCTTATCTGTGCTCCGAGTACTTTTCCCTGCTGGAAATTGGGATCAAGCTGCATTGCTTTATTGACATATTGCTGTGCGGCAGCTAGATTGCCTAAACGATATTCCAAAGTTGCGATACGGAAGTAAATATCCCGATAATCTTTGTATTGATTACCCACCTGTTGCCAGTAAGAGATTTCCCGTAGGATTGCTTCTCTGTCAGCTTGCAGATTTTTTGCAATCTCCAGATTGTGCGCCAAAAGCGAAAGCTGGAAGAGGATGACTATGACGATAAAGCCGGAAATGAAACTGATTGAGAAAATCTTTACATAGGTAAAAAATATCGTGGCAAAATGCGGTTCGGTAATAAATCGGAGAATGCTCGGGAATTCCAATGCAACCGCTTTTGTTTTTGACTGATGAAACCAGGGCAGATGTTTTTTCATAAATCTTTTTATTTTTCTTTTATTATAGCTTATTTTTCCGGCCATGTCTCAAGCATGATTGATGCTTTATGTTTAGGCAGTTTTTGATACAGTTCTTCTGTAGTAAACGGCATGAACGGGTGAAGCAGAATAAGAATTTGTTGTAACACATACTCCAATGTTTCCTGTGCTTCTTCTCTTCGTTTTTTTGACTGCTCAATATATATATCAGCAAATTCATGCCAGACAAACTGATACAATTCATCAATTGCCAGATGCAATTCGAATTTATTTAAAAACATACTGACATTTTTTATTGTCTTTAGCAATTGCTCTTTGATTGCTGTATCTTCTGCTGATGTTTTTGTCCTGATTTTCTCCGGTTTTAAATCGATAATAAAGCGCGTAATATTTTTAAGTTTTGTTTCAAAATTGCGGAAACTTTTACAGCGCTCATCCATGACCTGTCGCGAACTTCGCGCATCACGTCCGGGTGCAGAATAACTGTAGAGCGCCATCCGGACTGCATCTGTTCCCCACTGTTGACGGAGTTGATTGGGATCAATACCATTGCCGAGTGATTTTGAAAATTTTCTGCCTTGCATATCACGAATCATGCCATGGAAAAACATATTATTAAATGGGATTTCATTCTTGAACCAGAGGCTTAACATGATCATCCGCGCAATCCACAAATATTTAATTTCCGGCGCGGAAATCTCAAAATCCCAGGGGAAATACTTCTGTAATGCTTCTGTATTCTCCGGCCAGCCGAGTGTTGCCAGGGGCCACATTCCGGATGAGAACCAGGTATCAAGCACTTGTTCATCCTGTATCCATTCATGTTTGCCGCAGGTTTGACAAATCTTTGTCGGTTTTTCCAGAGACACAATCATATTTTTGTCTTTTCCTACTTGCTGTGTCTGGTTGCAATTTTTGCAGTACCACACGGGAATCCGATGTCCCCACCAAAGCGAACGGGAGATTGACCAGTCATGAATATTTTCTAGCCAATCAGCAATAATCTTTCTATAGTTTTTTGGTGAAAAAGTAATTTGGTGTAGGTTTTTTAATGCTTTTTCTGCTAATGGTTTCATTGTGACAAACCATTCCTCTGACACCAATGGTTCAACCGTATTTTTTGACCGTTCACAAATCGGTACAGCATGCACATACTCCTGTGCCGGTTGTGCTAATGCGCCAATTTCTTGCAATAGTTCTGCTGTTTTTATTCTCGCCTCTTCAGCTTTTATGCCGAAAAAATCAATTGTCCTGCTGCCATCTTTTGTGATAAAGCGAGCCAGTTCGGTCATCCTGCCGGTTTTATCAATTGCATGCAAGATTGGCAATCCAAGATCCTTGCCAATTTGGTAATCAAGTAAATCGTGCCCTGGTGTTATTTTCAGTGCACCAGTGCCAAAATTTTTGTCAACCCGTTCGTCTTCGATAACCGCCAGTTTTTCCTGCGTCAACGGATTAATTGCCTGCATACCTTTATACTTTGCAAATTTCGGATGATGCGGATACATTGCGATTGCGGTATCAGCAAAAATAGTTTCCGGACGGACTGTCGCAACAGTAATGAATGCACCGGGTTGATCTGCAATTGCATAGTTGACGAAATAGAGTTTTTCTTTGCGCTCTTCATATTCCATTTCTACATCTTCAATGGCAGTGCCACACTTGGGACACCATTGCACAATATACGCACCTTTATACAATAAATCCTGCTCCCAAAATGTTTTAAATTCGGTAAAAACTGCCTGGCGGACTTTCTCATCCAATGTGAATACTTCCCGGGACCAGTCAGCAGACACACCCATCACTGTCCAGGTGGCATGAAATGATTGATAGATTTTATCCCGGAATTCCCAGGCTCGACGCAACCACTCCTCCCGACCCATTTTTTGTTTGGATAATCCTTCTTTTGCGAGAAGTTTATTTAATGTTCCTTCAAATTGGATACCTGCATGATCCACCCCGGGTAAAAGTAATACGTCATATCCTTGCAAACGTTTAAACCGCGCAATTGCATCAAGAATCGAGTGTTGCATAGCATGGCCCAAATGCAACTCGCCTGTTAAATTCGGTGGCGGCATCAAAAGCGAATAATGTTTCTTTTTTGCCGAAGGATTTGCTTTAAAATAGCCGTTTTCTTCCCACAAACTATACCAGTATTTCTCCTGTTTTTGTGTCTGCTCCATGCAGACGATTGTAACACAGCCTAAGATGTGGTTCAAGAAAGCATGTATCCTTAGTCAAATGAGCGTTGCTATACTTATGGCATGGAAATTTTTCTCAGAAAAATTTTTGAACTTTCTGTATTTGAAGACGAATTTTCTGTTATACTAAAGAGAGACTCTGTCTATGAAATTTATTGATGATGTAAAAATATCTCACAAAAAAATTCTTCTGCGAGTGGACTTCAATGTAGCTCTCAATCCCAATCACACAATCGCTGATGATACGAGAATCCGCCAGTCGCTTCCGACCATTGAACTGCTTCTTCGCGAACATAATAAACTTATTCTCATTGCTCATTTGGGAGAGCCGGAGAAACGCAATCCTGCTGATTCACTTGTCAGACTTGCCAAACGCTTGCATAAATATATCCCAAATTATAAAGTCGTCTTGATTAATGATTTTCTCACAGAGCGAGAAAAAATAACAAAACAAAAAATGGATGAGATTCTTCTTCTGGAAAATATCCGCTTCTACCCTGGAGAAGTGGCAAATGATCCGGAGTTTGCCAGACAACTGGCAGTCCTGGGGGAGGTCTATGTGAATGATGCTTTCAGTGTCTGCCATCGTAATCATACCTCAATTGTCGGTCTTCCCAAACTACTTCCTTCATTCGGTGGATTGCTTTTGAAAAAAGAAATAACCATGCTCAAAAAAGTTGTGGAACATCCCAAAAAACCATTTGTCGCGATTATTGGCGGCAAGAAAATTACAACGAAAATAAAGTTTATTAATAAACTCGTCACAGTCGCTGATTATCTACTGCTTGGCGGCGGCCTAGCAAACACGTTCGTGGCAGCACTTGGTGATAAGACGGGTGAAAGTCTGGTCGACGATCAGGACATTGCTGTTGCAAAACATATTCTCAATCTTGCCAAACGGGAAAAAACAGAAATTGTTCTGCCCAAAGACGCAGTTGTTGCCAAAGATAAGACTGGTACTGGAAGTGACGTCAAAAAAGTAACTGCTATTGGAAGCCACGAAGAGATGCTGGATATTGGTCCTGAGACACAGGCTGATTTTGGCAGCGTCATTGCTAAAGCGAAGACGATTATCTGGAATGGCCCGGTTGGCTATATTGAAAATCCGGTTTTCAAACGCGGCACTGATTTTCTCTATTATGCGATTACACAAAATCCGCACGCAATTTCTGTTGTCGGCGGCGGTGATACATTGGCAGCAATCAGTAAAAAAGAATATTTGGATAAGATTACTCATATCTCAACCGGCGGCGGCGCGATGCTGGAATTTATTGAGAACGGCACGCTGCCGGGAATTGAAGCATTAAAGAAAGCAGATTGATTACATAAACGCGCTCTTGGGTATGCTATAATAGACTTCTATGTTCAATCTCGCCCACTGGGTGCAATTGTACGGACCGCTTGTCGGCTATCTTTTTGTCTCTGGAGTCATTTTTGCAGAAACAGGATTGTTTTTTGGATTTTTTCTTCCCGGAGATAGCGTCCTTTTCCCTGCCGGACTCCTGGCATCCCGTGGTTATTTCAACATCTTTACACTTTGTCTGCTGGCGTTTCTGGCAGCAGTTTTGGGAAACGTTGTTGGCTACTTTTTCGGTAAACACGTTGGTCCACGAATTTTTAACCGGACTGATTCGATATTTTTCCATCGTGATCATATACGTCGCGCCCATGCGTTTTATGAAAGGTATGGCAGAAAGACAATTATTCTTGCACGATTCATCCCGGTGATTCGCACGTTTGCTCCGATTGTTGCTGGAGTAAGCGCAATGAATTTTACTGAATTTTTTATTTTCAGCTCTATCGGCGCGCTTATCTGGGCAGTCGGACTACCTGTTGTGGGATTTTATCTTGGGAGAGTGATTCCTGATATAGATAAATATTTACTACCTGTTATTGCTCTTGTCATACTGCTTTCACTTGCCCCGGCAATCATTGAAGTCCTCAGGCACAAAGAACGAAGAGACAAAACAGTGGCGCTGTTGAAATATTTTTTTACTTCCAGAAAATAATTTTTTCATCTTGCGGATCTAAAGAAAAAATAACCGATGCAGATAAAGGTGGTGAGTGGCGAGATATATTCTGGAATCGGATACCCAAAACTGCGAAACACCATACTAAGACCTAAGAACAAAACCGAATACATCGCGCCATTCTCAAGATAGACATACTTCTTGATCCGATTGACATTGCCAACAGTCAATTGCCGTAAAATCACAGCCCCAAGCCCATTACCAAAAAAAATTAAAGGCACAGAGAGTGTAAACGCAAATGAACCAATCACTCCATCAACTGAAAAAATCGCATCAATCAATTCAAGATAGAGTAATTTGCTAAAATCTGTTTGCGATGTGTTTGCCTGAGTGGATTGTTTTTGCAAACCTCTCATGTTAAGTAATTGCTGTTCTTTGCGCTGCGCAAATGCGCGCAAACCATGGGTAATAAAAAAGATAAGGAGTCCAATACCTGCCGGGATAATAAGCGTACTATTTTTTTGAGAAGCCAAAAAAAGAATGAGACAAAAACACAACGTAATTACAACGTAAAATGTTTTTGCGTGATGATAGATCATCTTTTCTGCTTTGAATCCGAATTGTTTTTCCCGCAAAAATAACCAGTCGAGAAATAAAAAGACAAGGAAAACTCCTCCCCCCAATAAAAGGAATGGCGTAGCGTTTACTAATGTGTGCGAAACGTCTTTACTTGCTGAAAAGCCAGCGGTCAGTGCACCGATTGGACCAAGTTGCGGCGCTGCCAGAAACACTATCAACCATGGCAAAACACCGCGCATGACAATCACAGCAAACAGCATGCCCCAAAAAAGAAACCATCGTCTTGCGCGAGCAGTCATTGTTTGCAACACTTGTGCGTTAATAATCGCATTATCAAGACTTGAGATTGACTCAAAAAGACCTAACCCCAAAATAATTAAGAAGATTGAAAACATAGAGTCGAAATTATTTTTTTGAAAACTCTATTTTGAAATCCTGATCGTGATCTACTTGTCCATTATACAATAATTTCCCGCCAACATTAGTAAACCCTTTTTCTGGATTGAGCGGCGCAAATGCACCTGGATAAGACAAAAGCAAGGTATAAGGATCGTTTTCTGTCCCCGGTTGTTTGAACAATTGCAGATCATAGGTAAATGCCGGAACCTGCAGATTAAGAACTGTCCCCACTGTATACGTGATACTGACAGGAATAGTTTTTCCTGCCGGGACAATGACGAGAAAACCATACACTGTTTTGCCTTCTTCGTCTGCTTTCTCAACTTCCAATCCTTTCGGCGGAACAAAAGCTGGACTGGTAAATAGCAAAGGATCAGTAATCGCAGGTGTTGTCTGCATTTGCTGATTATTTATGTTCACTGATTGCAACTGCGCACCAGCAGGCAAAATAAACCTGACATAGTTCTTGTAATCACCGCCGAATTGACTCGTTGCAGTGCTGGTATTGGTATAGGTAACAGTTGTCGCTATAGCAGCACTACCACTTGAAGCGATATTCACATCCTGTTCGATTGCCCGTTTGAGATAATAGTTTGCTTTGTTGGCGCCCAGATTGGCATCAATGACGCCAAGATAATCAAGGAACGTATTCTGCTGCAGCTGTCTGCCATCCCATAAAGAACCAGATAAATCATTAACCGTAAATACTGTTTGGCTTGCCTGTTGCGGGAAGGCAAAAAGCACATGCTTCTGTTTTATTGCAGTACCAACTGCAGTGAGGAGTTGACGAACAGGCAAAGATTTTTCATTAAAAACTTTCATTTCCATCGCGGTAAAAAGCGAACTGAGAAAATCTTTTTTTTGTGTTGATCCCGGGAAGAAATTATTTTCCGCATGCTCTTCTGTCAATATATAAAAATTATCAGCAGTTACCTGCACTCGATAATCAGGGAGATAGATTGGTCCGAATACTGTTAACATTGTTTTGAGGAAGTCTGTATCAATCGCAATGACGCCATCAACGCTGCCTCCTGTCTCCATATGATAGAACTGCATTGCCGATGCGGCGTCACGAACAAAATCCGGATCAAAATTGCTGTCGCGTAAAAACCAGTGTGTTGCTCCTAAGTAGCGTTGTAGGGCAAATGGTGGCGTTACAGACTGTGTTAATTTACCATCTGCGTCATACACATCAAATGTTTTAAAGTTCTCCATGTTGCCGTTTTGTACTTTTACAACAGCATAGGATCCAATGAAGCCGCCGCCTGGACGAAGTTCCATATTGTTTTGGAATAAAACCAGATACGTACGCGTGCCGTTAAATCCAAGCAAATCCGGAAATGTATCGATGGTATTTTCCAGAAGCGGTAATACGCTATTCATAGAATCTAGTTTTGCCAAAACAGCTGCTGGCAGCGTTTGTTCTGCTTTCATTTTTTGCAGGGCAATAAATGATTTTTTCAGAAGAGCAACGACCTCCAGGAAATCATCACTCGGATCAGTACTTTTTTGAGAAAGAATTCCTTGTGTTACTTGTATTGCCTGCAGCACATCTGTTTCTGTACCGGCTGCTTCCTGCAAATTTTCAATTTGTTGTTGCAGATTTGCCTGCTGGGATGGAGCAAGAGCAGAAAGCAGAGAAGTGGCACCGTTGAGAGTGTATGCAGCTCCCAATGCAGTCTGGGCAATACCTACCTGTTGTTTTGCTTCATCTAATTTACCTGAAGTAAGCGATTGCAGAGACCATGCCAGAAATGCACCACCGAGTCCTAATGAAAGTACTAACGCAATTATCGGCAGGACAAAGAAGGAAAAAAGAAAAACAAAAATGGGTAGTAATACATCCTTTTTTATTCTTGTTCTTGCCGGATGTGAGACTCTTTTTATTGATTGTAGGGGATATTCTCCGGGCGAAAGAGTAATTTGGCGCAATTTTGCTTCTAAATCATATGTAGGAAAAACTGTTTGACTATCTTGGGGCCAGTAGAATGGTACACGTCTAGCTTTATATGACCCAAAATCAAGCCGCAGCAATGGATGGAGTTTCTGCATTATTCGGGCAATAGATAATGCTGTATAGCCACTATTCGGAAAGGCGAGCGATACTCTCTGTTTCTGCTCCGAAGCGAATGCGATACCAATAATTGCTGTGAGGACATCTTCTACGAGCACCGGATACGTCTTTCCCAATCCCTCGTTTGGAAGTTCGATTTTGCCAAAGGCCCGAGCTTGTTGGATAAACACATTTACCGTGCTTCTATCGATGGTCGAGTTGTCAAATAGTTCACCATAGACGATTTTAGTCACATGATAATAGGTATGATTTGCCAAATAACGAAACAACTTTTCATTTGTTTCAAAAATTGAGGTGATGAATAAAACTCGGCTGTTTGTCTGATTTGCTTTCTTGACAAAACTCGGCAGCATTTCTAGTAGCGTCTGATCACCATTGTACACAAGAAACATATGCGAGTAGGTATTGTCCGGAATTAGGGGAATCCTGCGGCGATAGGGGATATGAATAATATTTTTTCCATTGACTGTTTCCTTCCCGGTTACTACTACCACCAGGAATTGTTCTTGCAGTTTTTCCGCGAGCAATCCTCCGATCCGTCCTGCTTTATCAACAATAAGAATCGGCAGGTTTTGTTTTTCTTCAGTTGTTATTAAAACAGGTCGCTCCTGGGACATACATTATGCAATTATGAATCGTTGATAAAAATAGTTCGTATGCAGAAATTGGATGTAAGAATCAGGAGCCAAGCAAGCCCTACACTTTACTTCTTGTTTCATGATTCTTGATTCTCTTCTATCATACCCGCTTGCAAAAGTGTTGTAAACTCTAAAACACTTTTGTGGTATACTAAAAGCTTGGGAAATTTTTATTTGCGACTCGTATAAATTTCAAAGAGCTTGAAATTACAAGGAAATTTAACAGAGATAGTAATTCTAGTTTTTTAGGCGAATAAACATGCGGGTTGCTTAAAATAAATTAGAACATAAAATTGAGGAAGCAAGCTTCGCTGATTTTTCTCATGACGGAAAAGAAAGAGTTGTCCAACACAATCCAACTATCAGGCCAAATAACAACTGTCCCTGTTGCAGAGTCAACCAATAGTGGTCAAACATGCCGGTAAACAGAACAGTAAAGAGCAAAAGACCGAAACAGGAATAGAGTTGTCGGGTGATGTCTTTATTTTCTGGTTCATCTTTGTGAGATCGATGAATCAGGAATAATGAACTAT
>Ga0070740_10002894_pt1 | contig 19159 bp, 15 predicted proteins | sample Coa_R2_FD_67286 | JGI IMG/M metagenome (GOLD analysis project Ga0070740, IMG submission 67286) | Surface soil microbial communities from Centralia Pennsylvania, which are recovering from an underground coalmine fire - Coalmine... | ecosystem: Environmental > Terrestrial > Soil > Unclassified ...
TATGCTGCAAAACTATGAGGAGGCATGCGAGATTACTCAGGAAACTTTCCTGGCCGCCTGGCAGGGCCTGCCTGCCTTTCGGGGCGAGGCCCGTTTCACTACCTGGCTCTATCGCATTGCTTATAATTGTTCGCTGAAACAATTGGATGCGCGTAAACGCGATCAGGCGCTTCAGGTGGCCCTGCAATCCGAACAGAAGGATGAGGAGCCTCAGTCAACCCAACTGGCCCGGCTCGATAATCAGGAATTGGTTCAGGAACAGCTTTCTCAGTTACCGCCGAAGTATCGGATTGTGTTGATCCTCCGCCATCTGCAGGATATGACCTATGAAGAGATGGCCGAGGTGCTTACGATGCCGATCGGTACGATTAAAACGCATTTGTTCCGCGCGCGCAATTTGCTTAAAGAACGGCTCCAGTCCTTTGGGTATGAGCGAAAACAGAAGGAAACGAGAGGTTAATTCATGCGCTGTAAAGAGGCTACGTATCAGCTCCAACTGTATATCGACCGTCGGCTGACCCTGAGACAAACCCGCGTTCTGGAATCTCACCTCGCCTCTTGCCCGTCCTGCCGAGCAGAATTGTGTTTCCTCGAGGAGGTCTCTTGTGGCTTGAGTTCTCTGAACTCTGTGCCCGAACCGGCTAACCTGCATGAGCAGATTATGCAGAAGGTGGCTCTGTCCGCTTCCCGTAAAAATCTGGTCCAGCCTGCGTCCTTTAAGCTCTTCCGCCCGTCGCTGGCGGAGATCCTGATCGCGGCCCTCCTGGCTACTCTGGCTACCCTGGCCATTCTGCTCCAGCAGCCCTCTATTCGCACGCTCCTGCCTAAAGGCAACGGCCACGATCCCCTCTCGCTCCTCTATACCCAGGTGGTACATATGTTGACGAGTATCGATGCAAATACGCTCATCCTGGCCCTCTGGATCGTGGGCACGCTCCTGGGCGTGTGCATTACGCTGGCCGTAGCCGGTAGCGAGATGCGCACTCAGTGGTTTAAGGCAATGCTGGAACGCCTGCCCGTGCGCTAGACCGTTGCGGAAGCCGCCGGCCCGCGCCAGGCATTGATGGAATTTTTTCATGAGAGAGAGAGATACGACCGAGACCCTGGCACTATTTGCACGCGTGGTTCAGAAGATCGATCCACAGGGACAGTTGATACACGCGAGGGAAATGAAAGGCGGGGTTTCGGCGCGCGTAACGGCTCTGGAGTTTACGCGGGGGAACGGGAAACGGCAGAAGGTGCTGGTGCGCCAGCATGGCGCGATTGACCTGGCACAGAATCCGCAGGTGGCAACGACTGAATTCCGGCTCCTGCAAGCTCTGAGGGCGGAGGGTCTGGCCGTGCCGGAGCCTCTGTACCTGGAGCAGTCCGGCGGGCTTTTTTCCACACCTTTCATTGTGGTTGAGTATGTCGAGGGCAGGACTGAGTTCGCACCCGCCGATGTGCCCGCCTGCATCGCACAACTCGCTGCGTTCCTGGCACGCCTGCACCGCGTCGATTGCACCCGCCTGGACTTGCCGTTCCTCCCCCGCCAGGAGGAGCATTACGCCCGCAGGCTGCGCGATCGTCCGGCCAGACTGGATGAATCGCTGGATGAGGGACGGATTCGCGCGACCCTGGAGGCAGCGTGGCCTCTAACTCAGCACAATCCCACAGTCGTGCTGCACGGCGATTTCTGGCCGGGAAATGTCCTCTGGCGCGCAGGAAAACTGACGGCGGTCGTCGATTGGGAGGACGCGGCGCTGGGCGATCCGCTGGCCGACCTGGGCAATTGCCGGCTCGAACTGCTGTGGGCCTTTGGCCGCGAGGCGATGCTGGACTTCACGCACCGCTACCTCGCGCTTTATCCCGTCGATCTCACGAATCTGCCCTATTGGGACCTGTGCGCCGCCCTGCGCTCCTCCTTTCAGATCGAGAGCTGGGCACCCGACGCCCGCTCAGCCGAGCATATGCGCACCTTGCGCCGCTGGTTCGTCAATAGAGCATTTGAGAAGCTCTCCGCTTAAGTTCTTGTTAAGATGCTCTGAATCATCCCTGATTTTCTTGCGCCCTGAGCTGCTCGCCCGGCCACGCGTTGGATGGAGCAGCGAGCATCGCCGCTCCATCCAACAAACCAGGGGCAGGCACATCACAAAAATCAGGGATGACCTCTGACGTATTTAATGTTGCAGCAGGTAGACATCCGACCAGTCGCCGAAGTAGAGGCCGGTGTTGCTGAGAGAGACTCCGTGAACGTAGGACGGGATGATCGCCGACATGGTCTGGTGGTCGATGGGCAGCCAGCCAACGTCGGTGATCGCGATCTGCTCGGCCTGGTTGTAGAGGGCGATGCGCTGCTGACCGGAGGTGTTCTCGGCCTCGGCGATGGTCTGGTCGAACTGCGCGTTGTGCCACTGGCCGTTATTATTGGGGGCCGTCGAGAGCAGGTTGAGCGCCAGCCAGTCGTAGGGATCGGGGAAGTCCGCTCCCCACTGGGTGAAGCCAAAGGCTATCTGGTGGACCGCTGTGGCGTTGTTGTAGGCCGTCAGGTCCATCGACTGGAGATGCACCTGCACGCCCAGGGCGGTCTGCCACATCTGCTGCAACGCCTGCGCCAGCGAGGACGACACCTGCGAGCCGGGATAGGTGAAGGTGATGTCCGGCACCTTGTTCACGTCGGGATAGACCGATTGGAAGAGTGCTTTCGCCTTAGCTGCGTCGAACGGCAGGCCGGGATAGTTGGGCTGATAGCTGGGCATGCCGGGCGGGATGATCGTGGGGGCCGGCACTACCGAGTTATTGAAGATCGCCTTCGCCAGCAGCGGCTTGTTGATCGCGTAGGCAAATGCCTGGCGCACCGCCGCCTTGTTGAACGGCGGCTTGGTGTTGTCGAAGAAGAGCATGTCGGTTTCCAGCAGGGACTGATTGGTATAGCCGGGCAGCTTGCGGGCCACCGGCAGATCGGGCGGCGCGATGTTCCAATCGAGATCGAACTGGTGAGCCTCGTAGGACTTGAAGGCCGTGCTGAGGTCGTTGACGAAGATCATATCGACCTCGGTGAGCTTGGTCTTCGCTCCGTAGTAGTGGGGATTGGGCACCAGGATCATCTTCGATTGACGATCCCATTCCTTGACCATAAAGGGACCCGTGCCGACAGCGGCGCCCGCGACATGATTCGGCCAATCCTTCTGCCCGTATTGCGCGATCACCTGCGAATTGAGCGCAAACGAAACCGAACTGGCCATCACCTGCAAGAAATACTCCGTCGGCTTGGTCAGCGTAATCTGCAGGGTCGTATCGTTCAGTGCTTGCACGCCGCTCAGCGTCTTCGTCTTTCCAGCATTTAACTCAGCCGCGCCGACGATATTGCCCAGGAACAGCGTCGCGATCGGTGACTGAATGCTCGGCGTCAGCGCACGCGTCAGCGTATACACATAAGTCTGGGCCGTCACCGGCGTACCGTCCGAGAACGTCACGCCCGCTTTGAGCGTAAACGTATACGTCTTGCGATCGGGCGAGATCGTCCAGGTCGCCTGGTCGGGAACCACGTTTAAGTTCTTGTCGAAGCGCACCAGGCCGCTATAGATCATGCCCACAGCAAGCGCCGAATTCGAATCCGGCCCCTGCGCAGGGTCCAGCACCGAGATATCAGACGTGCCGACGTTGGGAAACGTCAGCACCTGCTTCGCCGCCGGGGTAGTGCCGGTGGGATTGGAATTCGGGCTGCTGCCACAGGCTGCCAGGAGCAAGAGGAGAAATAAAGCAGCCGGAAAGAAGCGCCGGAAATACCTGAGAAACGATCGGTTACGCACAAATCGCCTCGCTTTCTAAAATAAAGAAAAAGTTGCGTCGCAAAGCATCAAGGAGAACTGCCTGATTGCTCACTTCACTAGCCATAACAGGGAGAGGGGCAGAGATATTTCCTGTTTTTGGCTGATTCCCCGCCTGCTCGATTGGCCCTCGACAAGCAGAGAGGGACTGACTATAATAGAGGAGAGATCGGAGTACTGTTCAACGGCGAACAGGAGGATTATGTATGCGTATTCGTGTGATAGGCGTGCCTATGGATTTAGGCGCGGACAGGCGCGGAGTTGATATTGGGGCGAGCGCAATTCGCTATGCGGGTCTAAACGACCAGCTACGGCGCCTTGGATATTCAGTGAATGATATAGGCAACATCGTTGTTCCCCAGCCCGAAAGCCAGCCCATCGGCGATCCCCATGTGAAGTACCTCGAACCCATCGTGCAAGTCTCGGAAGACCTGGCAGATGCCGTCACGGCGGCCCTGCAGGACGGAGAGTTCCCGCTTGTATTGGGAGGAGATCATAGCATCGCCCTGGGTTCGATCACGGGGGTAGCACGTGTCCATCGAGATATAGGAGTGATCTGGGTTGACGCTCATGGAGACTTCAACACCCATGAGACGACGCCCTCCGGCAACATTCACGGCATGATCCTGGGAGCGCTGGCCGGCCTGGGCCATCCCAGCCTGACCGGCATCGGGGGCTGGTCCCCTAAGATCAACACCCGGTCGATCGTGATCGTGGGTGCGCGCGATCTTGATCCGCGCGAACAGGAGCTGCTGCGCGAGCACAAGATTCATGTCTTCACCATGACGGATATCGATCAGCGCGGCATGTCGGAGGTAATAGAGCAGGCGGTAGAGGTCGCGAGCCAGGCCAGTCATGGCTTTCACCTGAGCCTGGACATGGACTCGCTCGATCCCAGGGAGGCACCAGGCGTCGGCACGCCGGTGCGCGGCGGCCTGACCTATCGCGAGGCCCACCTGGCAATGGAGGTCGTCGCTGCCTCTGGCCGCATGGTCTCTATGGATGCCGTCGAGGTCAATCCCATACTCGATCGCGAGAATGCTACAGCGCAGTTAGCGGTTGAACTCATTCTTTCGGCCCTTGGAAAGAGAATCATTTAGGCGTCTCTGTGCGGTTCAGGTACTCCATTTCTCGCGTTTCCACAGGTGAGTTACACTACCCATAAGAAATTTTAGAAAAGGGGGTCAATAGATAGCAACGAAGCTATCTATCAGCAAAGGATGAACGCAAAAGAACTGTTTATGAACGGCCAGTTTCTGCCTGCCGAACGCGGCGTCGTCTCAGTACGTGCGCACGCCTTCGCCTACGGCACGTCTTGCTTCGAGGGAATTCGCGGCTATTGGAACGAGCAGGAGCAGCAGGTCTACATCTTCCGCCTGCGTGAGCATTACGAGCGCCTGCTGCGCTCCTGCCAGGTTCTGCAAATTTCGCTGCCCTATACCGTCGATCAACTGATCGAGCTGAGCTGCGAGCTGATTCGGCGCAATGAGCAGCGCGAGGATGTCTACCTGCGTCCCGTGGCTTACAAGACTGACGAAACCATTGGCGTCAAGCTACATGGACTGAAGGACGACCTGCTGATTACTTCGGAGCCGCAGGGCAATTACGTCGAGCTTACGGGCATGCGCTGCGGCGTCTCCTCCTGGCGGCGCGTGGACGACAACGCCATTCCCGCGCGGGCCAAGATCAGCGGCGCGTATGTCAACTCGGCCTTCGCTAAAAGCGAGGCGCTGCAGAATGGCTTCGACGAGGCGATTATGCTCACCAACGAGGGACATGTCTCCGAGGGCAGCGCGGAGAATATCTTCCTTGTAGTCAACGGCGAGCTGGTGACGCCTGCCCCCACCGAGAACATTCTGCTGGGCATCACCCGCGATACCGTGATCGAGCTGGGACGCCGCGAGCTGGGCATGATTACCCGCGAGCGCCCGATCGATCGCACCGAGTTGTACGGCGCCGACGAAATCTTCCTCTGCGGAACCGGCGCGCAGATCGCCCCGGTGATCGAGGTCGATCACCGTCCCATCGGCACAGGCAAGGTCGGACCGGTCAGCAGCAGCCTGCAAAAGCTTTACTTCGAGGTTGTGCGCGGCAAACGTCCCGAGTACCGCGAGCAGTGGTGTACCCCGGCTTACGTCAATGTGCCGGTGAAGCAGCACGCGAACCCGGCGGATTAGGGGAAAAGGACAGGGGAAGGGGCAGCTCGCCTGCCAGATCCCCCGCATGGAGAGACGGAGCTGGCCTCCTTCCTGTCTCGGCCTCAGGCCAGCGCCAGCACGAAATCGCGCAGTTCGTAGCCGGCGGTAGTGCCGTTCCAGCCCATCGTCGGCAGGCGTTTGATGCGCAGGCCGGGCAGCGCGAGCAGGCGCGTGAGCAGGATGTCCGTCTCCTGGATCGCCAGGTAGGAGCCGGGACAGCGGTGATAGCCATCGCCAAAGCTCATCATCTCGGGAGGAATACGCTCGCCGGCGAGTTCGCGCGCGGGACAGACCTGGAGCGCGTGCTCGCCGGCGATCTGCGCGTCCGCGTTTGCGCTGTGAATGTGCAGGTCGAGCAATGAGCCGCGTGGGATGACGACCATCTCACCCTGGTACGCCAGGGAGAGATCGGCGGCGGCGCGGCGATAGATGTGGCCCACCACCGGCTCCAGGCGCAGAATCTCTCCCAGGATGGCATGGCGTTCCTCCTCATCGCTCGCCAGGTAGCGCACGCGCAGACGAGGATGCTCGAGCAGGTGCCAGGCCGCCATGCTGATGAACTCGCGCGTCGTGGCCATGCCGGCGGCGGCAAAGGTGACGCACTCGGTCAAAATCTCTCCCTCGCTGTAGCCCTGAGCGAGCAGGTGAGAGATCAGGTCGTCCCCAGGCGCGCGGCGGTGCGCGCGGATCGCGGGCCGCACGTCCAGCCAGAAGAAGGCCAGGATGCGGGATTGATTGCCCACAAAGTGCCAGAGCGCGCGCGGAGAGCGCCCAAAGGGCACAATCTCATGCTTGAAAAAGGCATCCAGCCGCCGGTGCATCCCCGCCCGCCGGCTATGCGTCAGGCCGATCACATGCGCGGCCACGTTGACCGCCATCTCCAAGGTGATCCGGCTGAAATCCAACTCGCCCGCAGACCGCAGCCGCCCGATCAGCCGCTCGGCCAGTTCTTCCATCAATACGCGGTACTGCGCGCTGACCGTCCTGGGCGCAAAGAAACGCGCCGTCTGCCTGCGCTGTTCATGGTGAGGCTTCCCGTCCTGATAGAGAATCGGCTGGCGCATCACCTGCGGCATCTGAGCCAGCAGATCCGCCTTAAAGCCGGCCTGGCGCGTCTCCCCGCTGCGCAGAAGCTGCCGGGTCAGCACAAAATCGCGCACATGCCAGGTGCCATCAGCCGTTCGCTCTAAACCCGGCCCCGTCAACTCTGCCAGACCCGTCTTCTTCTGCGAGAACGCCTCATGATGTGGGAAAGCCTCATGGACAACCGGGCAACCCCTTGCCGCTAACAGTTGTTGCGTTCTATCTTCTGTTCCCTGCACAGGTTCGATCTCCTTTCGCAGTGCTCAGTTTTGATATTCATACTATCATAAGATATGTGAGATATCTTATGATATTCTATGTATCTTAATAGATAAGATAGATCATAATTAGCCAGATGTCAAGGGAGCGGGCGACAAACCTTGCCAAAGAGACGAATTGTGGAGAAAAATACAGGTATGTGATAACGAGAGGGCGTGATGCCGGAGCGAGAGAGCAACGAAGTGATTCAGGCTGGGGCGGATCGTTACACCAGGTAGAAGCGAGGGAATCATCTAACATCACGCGGGCAGCAAGGGAATCATCCAACAGCATAGTAATGGAGGCCATAATGGACGTACAGGACCGCAGGGTCAAACGCACACAGAAGGCGCTGGCCAGGGCATTGATCGGGCTTACGCTGGAGAAGGGCTACGAAGCGATCACCATTCGCGACATCACCGACCGCGCCGAAGTGGGCTACGCGACTTTCTTCCGCCACTACCACGACAAAGACGCCTTATTAAAAGACGTGCTGGACGTGGTGCTGGACGAACTGATGGGACTGCTCCAGGCCCCCATGAGCAATACCAACCACGCCACGACCGGCACGCTGGTCTTTCGCTATGTTCAGGAGCACAGCGAAGTCGTCCACGTCCTGCTCAACAGCCGGGGCTCGTCCGCGCTGGTGCGCAGAATCATCGAAGCGGGCACCGAGAGCGTCTTCAGCCAGAACGCGCCGCTGACTGGGGGACTCGTCCCGCCGGAGGTCGCGGCCAATCACCTCGTCACCTCAACCATGTCCCTGATCCAGTGGTGGCTGGAGCACCAGATGCCCTATTCGCCGGAGCAGATGGGCCTGATCTACCAGGAATTGATCGCGCGCCCCACGCACAACGCGGCGTTCGAGCATGGCTCCTGAAAAGGGCGTGCATCATGTCATAAAATAGAGAAGATCGGCGTTGGCGCTGGGGTAGACGGCCCTGCAATGCTCCTGAAAGAGATGCAGGCAGCGAGCACTCGCGCGGATCAATCTTCTATACTATCTTCGTATTGCTAAAGAGAAAGGCCGGAAACGATGGGGATCGTGCTGGCTATGAGTGGCGCTGCCGGGCAAAACGGCGAAGAAAGTGCAATTCAAAATATTGAGACGCTGGTTGTTCTCCTGACGATCACGCTGGTGGTCTCGCTGGTTTCCAGGCGCCTGCGCCTGCCCTATACGCTGGTTCTGGTCATCGTGGGACTGGTCATCGGTCTGAGCCCGCTGGTGCATGGGGTGGTGCTCGATCCAAATATCGTGCTGTTTATCTTCCTGCCGGCGCTGCTCTTTGAGGGCGCGTGGAACGTCGATGTTAGAAAGCTGGCCGAGAGCTGGCTGCCCATCTTTCTCCTGGCCGGGCCGGGACTGCTCATCGCGCTGTTCTTCCTGGCGCTTATCCTCCACCTGAGCATTGGCCTGTCCTGGCTGCTGGCCCTGCTGGTCGCGGCAATCGTCTCGCCCACCGATCCCATCGCCGCGCTCGCGCTCTTTAAACAGTTGGGACTCGCCGAGCGGCTGCGCACAGTGATCGAGGGAGAGAGCCTGTTTAACGATGGGGTTGGGGTGGCAGCCTTTGAGGTGATTTTGCAACTGCTCCTCCCCTCGCTCGGCCTGGCCTCGGTGGCCGCTGCGTTTCAAGGCGTCTCTATTCTCAACCTCGACCTGGAGATCCTCTGGCTGCTGGTGGGAGGACCGCTCGTCGGGGTTGTAACCGGCTGGATCGGCTCGCGCTTCCTGCGCCTGGTAGACGATCACCTGTTTGAAACTATGCTTACGCTCAGCGTCGCCTACGCGTCCTATCTATTCGGCACCCTCCTGCACACCTCCGGCCTGCTCACAGTGGTCTGCGCCGGTCTGGTGATGGGCAGTTATGGAAAGGGTCAGGGCATGTCGCAGCGATCTCAGGAGGCCGCTGAAGATGTCTGGGAATTTATCGGCTACCTGGCCAACTCGCTGCTCTTCCTCCTGCTGGGCATGCAGATCGGAACCTCTGATCTCATCCACGCCGTGCCGGGTATTCTCTGGGCCGTGCTGGGCGTGATCGCGGGGCGTGCGCTGATCATCTACACGCTGATCCCGCTGCACGATCTTCTGGCTCGTCGCCTGACAAAACGGCCCACGCGTCGGCCCGCGCGCCGTCTCGCCCTGCCGCGTCCACGTCCGCTGGACAAAACCTGGCGTCCCCTGCTGGTCGCGACTGGACTGCGCGGGGCGCTTTCGATTGCCCTGGTGCTCAGCCTGCCCACGCGTTTTGCGCAGCGAGGACTGCTGGAGGGCATCGTGTACGGTGTCGTCCTGATTACTCTGCTGGGCCAGGGGCTGGTGCTGCGCTTCCTGCTGCCTCACTGGCCGGCAGGGCTGGAGGTTGAGGAGCCACAGGTTGAGGAGCGCGTTTAGTCGTCACGCATGCCTTTTTTGAGTTCGCGCACAAACGCGCCCATGCCCTCGGCCCAGCTCATCTTCGGTTTTGGCGCCGGTTGCTCGGGGGCAGCCTCCTTTTTGAGTTCGCGCACAAACCCGCCCACGCCTTCGGCCCAGCTCATCTTCGGCTCTTTGCCGGCCTGCGCGCGCCCGCGCTGCTTGTCGTAGGCCGCGCGTTTTCTGGGATTGCCAAGAATCTCGTATGCCTCGTTCAGACGCTTGATCTGGGCATCCTGAGCCTGCGCGTTCAGGTCGGGATGGTGCTGGCGGACCAGGCGGCGATAGGCCCGTTTGATCTCAGCCGCGCTGGCGCCGGGGGGCACGCCCAGCAGCGCGTAATAATCGGGTATCATTCTCCTGTACTCCCAAAACCGCCGCGTCCCTGACCAACCTCCTCAATCTCGTCCCACTGGACGTGGACAACCGGAATAAACAGCCCCTGCGCGATGCGCTCGCCACGTTTCACCTCGACCGCCTCATCGCCAAAGTTGAGGACCTGCACTTTGAGCTCATCGCCCTCGCCCGCATAGTCCCGGTCGATGATGCCAACGCCGTTCGGAATGAGCAAACCCTTGCGGCGCGGGGTGCTGCTGCGCAACGTGAGCATGAGAAAGTAGCCGAAGGGAATGCGCACAATCACATTGCCGGGGATCAATTCGATCTGCCGGGGCAGAATCTCCACCGTCTCGCGGCAGAGCAAATCAAAGCCGACCGAGCCGGCGGTCGCGTAGACCGGCAGAGGCAGGCCCTTGTCAATGCGTTTGATCGCGACCCTCAGATGTTGCGCTTGCATATTCATTCTGCTATTCTATTGAAAGTGGATGAGTCACGTCAAGATACTGCTGCATATTTTGCAGAGAACCGGAGAGGAGAAAGGCTGGCTTGAAAGTGCGCGTCAAATTTCTCTGCTTCAGCCTCCTCCTGTGCCTGGCGCTGGGCTGCCTGTTTTTCTCTGCTGTGAAAACCATCCAGGCTTACCAGCAGGTTCAGCAGAGCCACCAGCGTGCCCTCTCAGGCGATGTGAGCAGCATCGACTCCTGGATGACCTTTCCCTACATTGCGCGCGTCTATCATGTCCCGGAAAGCTGCCTCTACCAATCGTTGCACCTTCCCAGCACCTGGATGGTTCGCCACTCCACCCTGCGCGTCATCGCCGACCACTACGCACGTCCCGTCGAGAAAGTCATCCAGGATGTACGGCAGGTGATTCTGAGATATCGCAAGGACCACAGCATCTGCGGCACGCCGACGCCGCTACCCTCTCCAGCCGAGCTCATACAGAATCTCCCTCTCGCTCTGTGGAAAGGGGAAGCTGCATGAATAGCATCCCCAATAGCTTTTTGCCCTATCTGCTCACTCTTTTGCAGGAATATGGCTATCCGATTCTCTGGCTCAGTATCTTCGTTGGCGCCCTGGGCATTCCCTTGCCGAACACGCTCATCCTGCTCGCGGCTGGCGCCTTCGCCGCGCTGGGCAATTTCAACTTCGCTGTGTTGCTGGTGGTTGCTGTCAGTGCCTTCGTGGCCGGAGATAACGGCAGCTACTGGATCGGGCGCCGCTGGGGCAGCCGACTCCTGGCCTGGCTGGAGGGTCGTCTGGTCAAACCGCGCACGATCGAGCGTTCGCGACTCTATTTTCATCGCCTGGGAGGCTGGGCGATTTTCTTTAGCCGGTTCCTTCTCTCCGCTTTGGGCGGGGAGATCAACCTGCTGGCCGGTGCCGAGCTCTATCCATACCGACGTTTCCTGGTCTACGACATCGCCGGCGAGACGCTGGGCGCCTTGCTGCCGTTGGGACTGGGCTACATCTTCGGCGCGAGCTGGGTCGCCGTGGGTGATATGCTCGGCTCGCTCTCATTCTTCGTGTTCACCCTGCTGATCGTCCTGGTGCTTGCGTATCAGACGATGCGCCTGCTGATGCGCATGCGCAGGGCCGCGCAGTTCAAACGCATGTCGGCAAACGGAAGAACGCCGGGTGAGGAAGAAGGCGAAGAAGCACTCTCCACGCAGGGCATTCTTGAAAACCTGCCGGTGAGCGCGGGCAATCCAGACGAGACAACTAATCGGCCAGGAATATAAGATTCTGCCCTGCCATCCGTCTACAACTTCAGAGACACGAAAACGTATAGCAAAACGTATATATGTGTGGGAAACGCAAGGGGGAGCGGATTATCCTCGCTCGCCCCGGATCGACGATCTGTACACATTAGACATTGAACAGGCGTCGGTCAGATGCTATGCTTGTCTATGGAACTATCATAGTTGTAAGAGTCTTGCGCTCCTCTGGCAGAGGTAATGTGGCCAGGCTGGAGGAGCGCAGGTGGCAAAAGAAGGGAGCATGCGCCACCGTAACGAATTTGAAAGACCCGGTTCATAGGACTAGATGAAAGGGGGCTTTTGCGTTATAATTAGGAGTGGTGAAGGAATATTTTCCGGTCCCACTGTGTTTCTAGAGAATAGAAATATGGACTGTGTGCGTCATTGATTTCCTCCCACTCGGTTTTCGGACAAAGTATCCCGATTGCAGGATTGCTTTCCTTGAGTGCATAGAGCCGAGCCGACGGAAGATACTGCTATCTTGCTGCTTAAGATACTACTGTTCACGGAGGGCGCAAAATGATTGATTTGGAACGTGAAACGGCAGGTGCAACCTTGCCCCGCCATGATACCGATGCTTTGAATACCGATCTGGAAAAGCAGTACGACGACCTTTTTGGTCGTTTTCTGAACAAGGATCTCACATATACAGATGACGGGGAATGTCATGCGAAAGATGAGCCAGAATTGGAAGAGGATATCGCGAGCCTGGACACGGCTCCTCTGGAGTTAGAGGACATGACCGAGGTCGATATGCACGAAGATCTGGCACAGACCCAAGCCACTCCTGAACTGGAAACTTCCTCAATCCTGGCTCTGCCTGCAATTACCTCAGAAGATGCTCCCCACCCCCGCCGGGCGAATCCGCGTCGCCGCCGCTCGGAAGATACTGATGAGAATGCCGTTCATTCCTCCGATGCTGGTGAGTCGGACGCCGTGATGACCTACCTGCGCGAGATCGGGCGCGTGCCGATGATTACGCATGAACGCGAGATCGAGCTGGCCCAGCGCATCGAGATGGGCGACCGGCTGGCGCAGAAGCAGTTTATCCTGGCAAACCTGCGCCTGGTGGTCAGCATTGCAAAACGCTACGTGGGGCGCGGTCTGACGCTGCTCGATCTGATTCAGGAGGGCAATATCGGGCTGATCCGGGCGGTGCAGCGCTACGATTGGCGCCGGGGACACCGCTTCTCAACCCATGCGACCTGGTGGATTCGCCAGGCGATCAGCCGGGCCGTCGCGGATAAAGGGCGCACTATTCGCCTGCCCGTGTATGTGAATACCGCCCTGAACCGCATTCGCCGCGAGCGCCAGCGCCTCTTGCAAGAGCTTGGGCGCGAGCCGACCGAACTGGAACTGGCGGAGGCCACTGGCCTCGATCCCATTCGCATGGTTGAGCTCCAATCCGCGCCCGGCGCGCCCGTCTCGCTCGAACTCCCCGTGGGTGAGGATGAGGAGCAGGAGCTGGGAGATGTGCTGGCCGATACCGAATCGGCCTCGCCCGAAGATATCGCTACAACCCAAACCTTAAAAGATGAGGTACAACGCGTCCTCGAATCCGTGCTCACTCCCCGCGAACGCCTGGTTCTGCAACTGCGCTTCGGCCTGAACAATAGCCAGGCCCACCCGCTCGAACAGGTTGGGCGCGAGCTCGGCATCACCCGCGAACGAGTGCGCCAGATCGAGGCCGGCGCCCTGGCCAAGCTGCGCCAGCCCCCGGTTCTGGACCGCCTGCGCGGGTAATATACTCGATATGCGGGAGTCGGCGCAACAAAGCCATGTAGACATATGCGGGAGTTGGCGCAATGTAGATGCAACAAAGAAAGAAAAGAAAGAGAGGAGAGGCAGGCAAGCTGCCTCTCTACTGTATAGGTGGGTGTGAGGCAAGCTCACACCCACCTATGTTGTTGGGCCAGCCCGTAGGGCTGGCCGGGCAGCTTGCCTGCCCTCCACCTATACAGTAGAGACGAAGCTCGCCTTCGTCTCTTTCCCCGCTGCCTCTCTCCTCCACCACCGTCTCTTTCCCTCGCTGCCTCTCTCCTCTGCCACCGTCTCTTTCCCCGCTGCCTCTCTCCTCCACCACCGTCTCTTTCCTCGCCTTCGTCTCTTTGCCCCGTTACCTCTTTTTCTTCATCTTCTGCGCTGGCCCAGGTTGCGCTCAACGCTTATCACGCCCTTGACCTTTTCCAGCCTGTTGAGCACACGCTGCATCTGGTTGAGATCCTCGACTTCGAGCGTCACCGTGATGATCGCCTGCTCTCTGCCGCTGGAGACGTGCGAGTTGACGGAGGTCATATTCACGCCGGCCTCTGAAACCACGGCGGCGATGTCGTGAATCAGCCCGGAACGGTCGCGTGCGGTAATCATTACCGGCGCCAGGTAGCGCTGCTGGCCCATGCCGGCCCAGCTCACGTTGATCAGGCGTTCGCGCTCGCGCTGGCGATAGCGATCGATGTTTTTGCAGTCCGCGCGGTGAATGATCGCGCCCTTGCCCCGGCTGATAAAGCCCACGATCGGATCGCCGGGCAGGGGACAGCAGCAGTTCGCCAGGGTGGTGAGCAGGCCGCTGACCCCGGCGACCTGCAATTGCGCCTGTTGAGTCGCGCGGGCCACGACGGAGACGGGCCGCTGCTCCTCTTCCCTGGATGGGATGCCCCAGAGCTCTTGAATTTTGAGGGCCACCGCGCGCGGGCGCAGCTCCTCGCAGCCGATGGCAGCCAGAATATCCTCGAACGTCTCCCGGTTGAGCGCCTTGCACAGCGCCTCCTGCGCATCTTCGCCCAACTCCTCCACCTCGCGTACCGGCAAGCTCTTCTGCTCGCGTTCCAGCGTCTTCAGTTCACGATCCAGCCGTTCGCGACCGATCTGGATGTTGATATCGCGCTCATAGGTCTTCAGATAACGACGAATCTTGCTCTTCGTCGCGGCGGTGCGCGCGAAGTTCAGCCAGTCGCGCGTGGGATGCGCCGTGCGCGATGTAATGATATCCACGATATCGCCGCTCTGCAGCTCGTAATCCAGCGGCACCATGCGCGTGACCAGGTGCTCGCTGTCGCCGCTGCCGCTTTCGGTCGTCACGCGCGCCCCGGCGCAGTGATCGCCGACCTTCGTATGGATGCGATAGGCAAAATCCAGGGGAGTCGAGCCGACGGGCAGATCTTTGACCTCGCCTTTGGGAGTAAAGACGAAGATCTGTTCCTCCAGAAACTCATCGCGCACCGCGCGCACGAACTCGCTATCGTTGGCAGTAGTCGCACGCAATTCGCGCTGCCACTCGGCCAGTTGACGCAGCCAGGAGAGCAACTCCTTCGCCGAACTGGAGGCGTGGTCGCCGACATCTTTATAGTGCCAGTGCATTGCCACGCCGTACTCAGCCGTCTCATGCATGGCGTAGGTGCGAATTTGAATCTCGACCAGTTGATCGTCCAGGCAGAACACCGTCGTGTGCAGCGCCTGGTAGCCGTTGGGCTTGGGATTCGCAATGAAATCCTTGATGCGCCCCTCCTTCGGCTTCCACAGGCTATGCACATGGCCGAGGGCCAGGTAGCAATCCGAGGTGGACTCGACCAGGATGCGGAAAGCGATCAGGTCGTGAATCTGGCTGAAGTCCGCATGTTGCAGGCTCTCAATGCTCCCATCGTCGCCCATGGTGCGCCTGAGCTTTTTGTAGAAGCTGTACAGGTGCTTCACCCTGCCGGAAACTTCTGCCTTCAGTCCCAGCTTGCGCATCTCGTCGCGCAAAATTGAGCAGACGCGCTCGACGTAGGCGCCCCACTGTTTGCGCTCCTTCTCGATCACGCTCTGCAGCCAGGCATATTTTTCCGGCTCCAGCACCGCGAAGGCCATATCCTCCAGTTCGCTCTCCAGGCGCGACATGCCCAGGCGACCGGCCAGGGGAGCGTAAATCTCCTGCGTCTCGCGGGCCATTGTCAGCAGCTCCTGCTGATCCGACGGATACATTTTCAGGTATCCCACGCGCATTGCATGCAGGCGATAGGCCAGTTTGAGCAGAACCACGCGCGGATCTTCCGCCATCGCGAAGAACATCTTGCGCACCGTTTCGGCCTGCCGGCGACGCTGCGTTTCGCGGATGCGTTGCTTTTTGGCCTCCCGGCTCTTCTCCGTCTCGTCCTGCCCCTGGGCCATGCTCTGCTTCTTGCGCTCCAGGATATTCAGGCGCAACATACTCTCCACCACGCGGGCCACCGCCGCGCCCAGTTCTTCCTCGACGCGGCTCAGTTCCAGCAGATCGGCATCGACCGCCTCGAAGACCAGGCCGGCGGAGACGCCGATGGCGTCAATATGCATCTGCGCCAGAATCCTGGCGATGGCCAGCGCGTGCTCCAGCGGGGGAATCAAACGCAGTCCGCGCACGCCCTCGCAGGTTTCGCGGGCCAGGGCCAGCGCGCGCTGCACCTGCTCTCTTTCAGCAGGAGGCATGTAGCTCGCAACGAGATGGATTAACTCTTGAGCCGGTTCCTCAACGGGCTCCTTCTCCGCCGGCAATTTATCTATTGGCATGTGTATCATAATAATTTTCCAGTGTTGAGAGGCATCAAAATAACATGCGCCCACTCAGTGCCCTTCTGCACACGTCCTTATAAGGATAATACAGAGATCGGGGGAAAAATTCCACTTTGTTCCAATCGGCCTAGTTGCTGCGCCGGCCAAGATCGCGCGCCACGCTCACCACGTTTTTGACCTGTCTGAGCTTCTCATAGACCGGCTCAATCTGGTCCAGCGAGGTAATTTCGAGGGTCGCGGTAATGATGGCGCGCTGCAATGAGAAATTCGTCGTCGAAGTCACTGCGGTCATATTGATGCCAGCGTCGGAGACTACGGCGGCCACATCACGCAGCAGGCCCGCACGGTCGCGCGCGACCACGACCGTTGGGACGAGATAGTGCTGCGATTCTATCTGCAGCCAGTTCACGTCGATCAGCCGTTCGCTCTCCTGAGCGCGATAGCGGCGCAGGGTGCGGCAATCGCTGCGATGGACCACAATGCCCTTATTGGGGTTGACCAGGCCGGTAATCGCATCGCCTGGGAGGGGACAACAGCAATGTGCCAGTTTGACGACAATCAATGGCGTCTCGCTCTGCTCGCTGCTCTGGGTCAGCGTCTGTTTGCGGCTCTCGATGCTATCGCCGGCCTTGATTTCTCCCCGACACTGCAGAATGGGGGTCAGGTGGTCGATCAGCGACATAACCGGCAGTTCCGCGCGCCCCAGCGCGATATAGAGATCGTCCGGCGTGGCATACTTTCTGGTCGCGGTAAATTTCGCCAGGTCCTCATCGCGCACCGCCTTAATGCCGGGAGCGCCCATCGCCTTGAGGGCGAGGTCGAGCCGTTCGCGACCCAGTTGCAGGTTGACATCGCGCTCGTAGGTCTTGAGGTAGCGGCGAATCTTCGCGCGGGCCGAACTGGTGCGCGCGAACGTGAGCCAATCGCGGGTGGGATGCGCTTTGGGATTCACGATGATATCCACGATCTCGCCGCCCTTCAACTCATAATCCAGCGGCACCGAGCGCGTGACCAGCCGCCCGCTGTCCTCCATATTCGTGACGATGCGCGCGCCCGCGCAGTGGTCGCCGATATCGCTGTGAATGCGATAGGCCATATCCAGGGGAGTAGAGCCGCGCGGCAGGTCCTTGACCTCGCCCCGGGGAGTGAAGACAAAGATCTGCTCCTGGAAGATATCGCCCTTCACCGCCTCGACAAACTCATCTGCGTTCTGCGGCAGTTCGCGCTGCCAGTCGCGCAATTGCTCGATCCAGGCGATCATCTCGCCGGTGGAGAGGCGCGCGCCGCCGCGATCTTTCATATACCAGTAGCTGGCGATCCCATAGTCCGCGATGCGCTGCATCTCATGCGTGCGAATCTGGATCTCCGCGAGCTGGTTATCCAGGCAAAAGACGGTCGTGTGCAGGGATTGATAACCGTTGAGCTTTGGCGTAGCGATAAAATCCTTAATGCGCCCATCCTTTGGCCGCCAGAGCGCGTGAATATGGCCCAGGGCCAGGTAGCAATCGTGAATCGAGTCCACCAGAATGCGGAACGAGACCAGGTCGTGAATCTGATCCAGCTCGCCGCTGTTCTGTTCGAGCTTGCGCTGAATGCTGGCCAGGTGCTTTTGCCAGGGATGGACCTCCGCGTGAATGCCCGCGCGCTCCATCTCCTCTCTCAGTGTGCGACAAATCTCATCCGTAGCCGGTTGGCGTTTTCTGCGCTCCGTCTCGACCTCGCGAGCCAGCCAGGCATAGCGGTCCGGCTCCAGGTAGCTGAAGACCAGGTCCTCCAGTTCCGCCTGCACCAGGGCCATACCCAGGCGGCGGGCCAGGGGAGCATAGATCTCGCGAGTCTCGCGGGCCGTATTCTGCTGCTGCACCGGATTCATCGCGCTCAACGTGCGCATATTATGCAGGCGGTCGGCCAGCTTCAGCACCACCACGCGCGGGTCCTCAGCCATCGCCAGCAGCATCTTGCGCACCGTCTCTGTGCGCTGGCGACGTTTGAGGTCGCGCGCCTGGCGCTGGCGCTGCTCAACCTGCTCCGGCGTCTCTCCCTCGCGCCCGGTGGGCTTACCGGCCAGGGCATTAAATTTCGTCACGCCGTCCACGATATTCGCTACGGCATCGCCGAAACGCACGCGCAGATCCTCCAGGGTAAAATCGGTATCCTCAACCACATCGTGCAGCAGGGCCGCCGCGATCCCATCGGCATCGATGCGCATATCGGCCAGCAGCAGAGCTACCTCCAGAGGGTGTTGAATGAATGGTTCTCCCGAATAGCGCGAGACACCCATGTGCGCCTGATTCGCCAGTTCAAAGGCGCCACGTACCTTCTCCAGGTCTTGTGGAGAAAGATATTCGGATATCTCTGCCAGCAGATGCTCAAGCGTCACCTGAGGCAGGGCTATCGATTCGTCAGAATTAATGGCAACCATCCAACACCTCGGCGTTTTTGGGAACGAGATTATGCACCTAGTTTAAATCACAAATGCTTACAATGCAATGAAAATGTCAGGCGTTCTCGATATAATCTGTTACGAATAACCGATCGATAATGTCACGAAAGAACTCTGTTGGCGTCTACCGGGCGCGACTTCATGGCCGTACACTCCCGGCACAGCCCCGGCGTTGGCTTCCCTCTCTCAACTCCGCCGGGTATTGCACAGGGCTGTTTTGTGAAAACACTCTCCCTTCCTACTATATTAAGTTAAACGTAAAACAGAACAAATTGTAAAAATATTCCCACTCCTACCCCCTGAAAAAACCGCTTTTCTTACCAGATGAG
>Ga0070740_10002896_pt1 | contig 19151 bp, 13 predicted proteins | sample Coa_R2_FD_67286 | JGI IMG/M metagenome (GOLD analysis project Ga0070740, IMG submission 67286) | Surface soil microbial communities from Centralia Pennsylvania, which are recovering from an underground coalmine fire - Coalmine... | ecosystem: Environmental > Terrestrial > Soil > Unclassified ...
TGTAGCGTCCAGCCGGTATGATCGGCGGGCCACGAGAGATTGATGTTCCCGCCGCTGACCGAGACAGCAAGATTGGTGGGATTGGAAGCGATGCCGGTGACCACACTCAACACGCCGTTGGTGGGATTGAAGCGCCACGCCAGTCCGGGGCCGGGTGAGCCGAGGAGGTTCGTGAAATTGCCCGTGCTGGAGCCGGAGACGCCGAAAATGGCAAACGTGTCGCTGGTGGTAATCGTGCCGGACAGATTCGTGACAACCAGTGTGCCGCCATAGGTGACGTTGTTGCCCACCAGCACAAAGTCGCGTGTGCCCGCGCCCTTGTTGACTTCAAAGTAGTTTGTGCTGCCGCCTTGAAGGGTCAGGGCGTTGTTAATCGTCAAAGTGCCGATGCCGTTGGCGCCGGGGGCCAGGCCGCCGCCTCGTTGAACAGTAACCGTGCCGCCCACCGTGCCCGTGCCGCCGAGCAAGCCGTTGGTGACGGTGACGGCGCTGGACGAACTCAGCGAGCCGTTCACCAACAGCGTGCCGCCGCTGACCAGCGTCGGGCCGGTATAAGTTTCCGCGGCGGTCAACGCCAGAGTGCCGTTGCCGGTCTTGATCAAACCATAATTCAAGCCGCCGTCGCTGATGACGCCGGAGAAGGTGGTCAGACCGGTATTGGTTACTTGAACGGTGCGCGCGGTGATGGAGGCGGAAGTCACGTTGTCATTGCCGTTAAGCGTGAACGGCCCGGTGAAGGTCAGGTCGTTCGTGCCGCCGATGGCCAGCGTAAGATTGTTGGTGCCGGTTGGATATTGAATTGCATTGCCGATGGTGTGCGGGCCCCCGGAAGCAAACAGCCAGCCGGTGCCGGTGGTGCTGGTGGTGGAATCCACCGTCAACAGCAGCGGTCCGGTGCCCAGGGGGCTGGTGGCAGGCGCGCCCGCCGGGCCGGTGGAATCAGCGCCCAAACCAATGGCGCCGGAGGCCAGCAGGGTGCCGCCGGCGAAGGTATTGGCGCCGTTGAGATATGTGATGGCGCTTTTTGCCATCAGCGCGCCGGGGCCGGAGATCACGCCGTTGTAGGTCTGACTGCCGCTGGGCTGATAAAACGCCCAGAGGAAATTGGGGTCGCCATCAGCGCCCAGGACAAGATTGCCGTTATAGACTGTATTCACGCCTGCAGCCCGGATGCGCGTGGCGGTTGTGCCGATGCCATTGACGCTGTGGTTCAAGGTCAATGTTTTGCCAGTCGTGCCGGATAAATTGCCGTTCAGGACCACGCCGTAGGCGGCGTTCGTTGCATCCACAATGATCGTGAAGTCGTCCGCCACAACCAAGTCATTGGCGATGCCAGTGCTGGAGCTGGCGGTGGGAATGATTTCCATCTGGCCGCCGGCTTGGGCAAAAGTAATCGGGCCGGTGCCCAAACCATTGAGATTTCCGAGTCGAAGATAGGCGTTGGCGTTGCTGATGATTGTCCCGCCGCTGAACGTGTTGGCGTTGTTGATGGTGAATAAACCACTCCCGGAATAGAGCAAATAGCCCGGTCCGGCAAAACTGCCGCTGCCTTGAAACGTGTAAAAGGAACTGGTGTGGCTCACCGTGACGGAAGCGGCGCTCAAATAGGGGCCGTTCAACGTCACGCTGCCGCCGCCGCCGATGTCGTTGAATGTGACGGGATCGCCGAAATTGAAGTAAAGACCGCTGTTATAGTTGGTGTCCAGCCAACTGGGGCTGGTGTTCAAATCCCACGGCCCACTCCCGGAATAAATTAAGTTGGTTGCCGGAATCAGCGTCAGTGAATTGGTGACGGAATTCGTGCTGTAACCACCGGCGCCCGAAACGGTGACGTAATAGCCATTGGCGGCCGAGGCCACATCCGCCGGACCGGCTGGAGAAATCACCAGCATGGGGCTGGTCGCGCCGGAAATGTTGCCACCGTCAAGGAGATTAGTTCCATGGCGATGCCATTGGTAAGTCATGTCGAAGCCGTTGGCGGCGACGACGAACGCACACGAGCCATTCGTGGCCACGATGACCGGCAACGGCTGTGTCGTAATGGTTGGCGGGCTGGAGATTGCGGTCACGGACCCGGAAACCGTGATGGAAGAAATGTCAATGGTGGTTGGCTGGTTGGCGGTTTCGCGCCAGCCGATGGCCAGGCCGTCAAATCCGCTGGTGAGATAAGTGGCATTGGTGGCGATGCCGCCAAACTGCGTCAGCAGTGCCCCGTTGGTGTCCGCCCCGGAATAAAGCGCGTTGGTAATGGCCAGGCTGTTGGCGCCGTTCAACGTGATAGTGAGCACTTCCGTGTAAGTTCCGCCATTGACAAGCGTCACAGCAGACGTGACCGTGGAACCGACGGTGGTTGCACCCGAATAGCTGGAGCTTCCACTGCCGCTGGTCACCAGGTCCTGGTTTCGATTGTTGCCCGTGTCATTCGATCCCGTCTGCGCCGGGCGTGTCATGATACGGTTGGCATTGCCGCTGTATTCAATCTGTCCGACGTAACCCTGCCAAATCTGCACGCCGCCTGTGGCGTAACTGGTGTTGCCCGAAGTTGCTGTGGCATACAACCCTCCCGCCACCGGGTGGCTTCCCCCGCTATTATACAAGCCGAATCCAAAAAGTGTATTGTTAGCCGCAAGCAGCCCTGCCGTATTCGTGAAAACGACCGTTAACTGGACGTAATCCCCGACCTGGGTCAGCACGATGGCGTTGGTTGTGAATACCGCTTGAACCTCGATGTTCCCGCTGGTCGTTGCCGCTATGCCGAACTTCAGGTCATGGGGCTTCAGCGACGGCGCGGGGCTCCAATTTTTGGAAGAAACCAGTTGGTAGGCAGCGGAATTCGTGGTGGGATAGGCCGGTGTTTGGTTGGTGAGCGTACTGCCGGCAGTAAAATCATCGCTGAAAAAAGTTGTTTGCGCCATTGCCGGCAACGTCGCAAAGGCCGTCAACAACACAAGCACGAACAGAACGCGGAGGATTTTTTTCATGGAATTTGAGGTGATGATGGTTGGTTTGATCTCCGACAAATTGCTGCTTCTTCCACCCGGCGCGCCTTGCAATCAAGGCTGGAATCCATTGACGATAATGCGGAACGCTTGCGGGTCGTTGCCCGGTCCCGATCCATTGCCGGAATTCGGGTCCCACAAGTTTGGATCAAACGGCAAATAAGACCCTTTTTTGTCATTTCCCCGAACGCTTACGAACTTCACATGGCCGTCGCCAAAAAGCACATTCACTCCCGCCGATTTGGTGCCGGTCTTGTGGTTGAGATTGGCATACTTGAGTAAATTGTCCACCGACATGCTTTTGGCTGGATCAATCGCCGACGTTTTGGGCGGACGCACCACGGAAATTGGCTTCTCCGGTGGGTCACCGGCGTGCGGGCTGGTGAAGGTGATGGTTTGATAGGTGATCGCCGGCACGGTGAACGTGCCATAGCTGCCCGAAATCGTTTCCGTCGCCTTGGCCTGCGGATAATAGTTGTAGCTACAACGGACGTATGGGTTGGCGCCGGGGAATTTCGTGGGAAAATCCGGGGGAATGGCCGGCCACGGCCAGCCGGGTTCATTGTAAGTGTCGTAGATGTATTGGCCGTCCTTAAGCGCCGGACAATAAAAAGTCTGGCCGTTCGGAATTGCCTTGGTGAAAAAGAGCGTGCCGAAACCATAAGGTCCCTCGGTGATGGTTCCGGTCGCGACATCCTGCCCACTGCCGGTATAGCGGCACGCCTCATAACCTTCCCATGGATTTCCGCCGGATTTCCAACCCGATGCAGGAAAATAATCGCTGTTGTCGCTGGAATATACAAAGAGGCCGACGCCGATTTGTTTCAGGTTGTTCATACAGGCTACGCGCATGGCCTTTTGCTTCGCCGCCGCCAGCGCCGGCAACAGCATGGCCGCCAGGATGGCGATGATGGCAATCACCACCAACAGTTCAATCAGGGTAAATCCCGCGCGCTGACGGTTGGCGTTCTCACCGGTGCCTCGGCAGCCGGACTTCAGGACAACAGCATTTTTTCTCATGGGCTCAATGCTGACAATAATCCCAAACCTCCCTCTGTCCACCCTGCATTTGTGCAAAGTGTCTTGAAAAAAAGGCACTGACCGGGCGAGGACGGTCTTTATTTCAAAGCCGCTTTGGACGAAGAGCGGCAGTCGGCTCCATGCCGGGTCGGAAGATTCAGGCCGCGGGAGGCAATGTCGCGACGGAAATGGGCGCCGTCGAAATGGATTTTTTCCACGGCGGCATAGGCGGCGGTTTGCGCGGCTTTCAGATCCCTGCCCAGCGCCGTTACGCCCAACACCCGGCCGCCGTGGGTGACAATTTGGCCGTTCTTCCATGCCGTGCCGGCGTGAAAAATTTTCACGCCCGGCAATTGGGCCGCGTCGTCCAGACCGGAAATGGGTTTTCCTTTTTCATAATTTCCCGGATAGCCGGCGCTGGCCATGACGACGCACAGGCTGGCTTGGGGTTTCCAGGTCAATTCGATTTTGTCCAAGGCTCCGTCCGCGCTGGCGTGAAGCAATTCCACCAGGTCATTTTCCAGCCGGGTCAGATAAACCTGCGTCTCCGGGTCGCCGAACCGTGCGTTGAATTCCAGCACGCGCGGACCGTCGCGCGTGAGCATGATGCCTGGATACAAAATGCCCCGGAAATCAATGCCCTCGGCGGCGCAGCCCTGCCGCCAGGGGGTGAGGATTTGTTCGCCGATTTTTTTTAATTCCGCGTCGCTGACAAACGGCGTGGGCGAATAGGCACCCATGCCGCCGGTGTTGGGGCCGCGATCGCCCTCCAGCGCGCGCTTGTGATCCTGTGCGGTTGGAAACAACTTGACGGTTTTGCCGTCGCAGAGTGCGTGCAGCGAAATCTCCACGCCATCGAGAAATTCCTGGATGACAATGCGGGCGCCTGCCGCGCCGAAACTTTTGGCGACAAGGATTTCGTCAATCGCCTTTTCCGCCTCGGCGAGGTTCGTGCAGATCAGCACGCCTTTGCCGAGCGCCAGGCCGTCGGCCTTCACCGCGCACCGGCCGCCGAGCGAAGCCGCGAATTGTTTGGCCGCCGCCGGTTCGGAGAAGGTTCCGGCCCGGGCAGTGGGAATGCCGTATTGCTCCATGAACCGTTGCGAAAAAACCTTGGACGACTCGAACTGAGCGGCCTGGCGATTCGGCCCCCAGATGCGCAGGCCGTGCTGCTGGAACAAATCCACGATGCCCAGCGCCAGCGGGTTGTCCGGCCCCACGACGGTAAAATCAATTTTCTTCTCCTGGGCGAAGGCGAGCAATCGGGGCAGATCTTCGGCGCCAATGTTGGCGCACTCCACCGGCGCGCCATTGGCCGGCAAACGTTCCTGCGCGATGCCGGCGTTGCCCGGGGCGCAAAAAATTCTTTTGGCGTGCGGCGATTGCGCCAGTTTCCAGACCAGGGCGTGTTCGCGTCCGCCCGAACCGACAACGAGAATTTTCATCTATACCACCCGCGCCTTGCCATTGCCCTTGACAACTTCGCCGATGAGCCAGGCGGCGTGGTTCCGGGCGCGGATGAATTTCAAAATCGCATCCGCCTTTTCCGCCGCCACCATCGCCACAAATCCGATGCCCATGTTGAACACCTGATACAATTCCGCTTCCGGCACACCGCCTTTTTCGGCGAGGATCCGGAAAAGCGGCGGCACCTCCCACGAACCTTTGCGGATGACCACGTCGCAATTTTTCGGCAGCACGCGCGGGATGTTGTCCACAAAGCCGCCGCCGGTGATGTGGGCAAAAGCCTTGACGGTGGCCGCGCGCGGCGAGCGGGCCGCAGCCGGCGGGAAACGCTGGAGCAGTTTCTGAACAAGCGGGCCGTAACTGAGGTGCACCTTCAACAGCTCCCGGCCGATCGTATTTTGCAGTTCGGCAAGGTAGCTGTCCGGCCGCAAGCCCATCTGCTCGAAGAAAATCTTCCGCGCCAGCGAATAGCCGTTGGTATGCAGACCGCTGGAGGCGATGCCGATGACGGCGTCGCCGCGCCGGATGGATTTGCGGCCGTCGAGAATCCGGGATTTTTCCACCACGCCGACGATGGTGCCGCACACGTCGTATTCGCCGGGCTGGTAAAAGCCGGGCATTTGGGCCGTCTCGCCGCCGATGAGGGCGCAGCGGTTTTCCGCGCAGGCGCGGGCGAAGCCGTTGATGATTTCGGTGAAGACGCGCGGTTCCAATTTGCCGGTGGCGAGGTAATCGAGGAAAAACAGCGGCTCGGCGCCGAGTACGGCGATGTCGTTGACGCAATGATTGACCAGGTCGGCGCCGATGGTGTCGTGCTGGTCCATCGCAAAGGCGATTTTGAGTTTGGTGCCCACGCCGTCCACGGAGGAGACCAGCACCGGCTGACGGTATTTGCTGACGTCCAGGGCGAAGAGGCCGCCGAAGCCGCCAACCCGGCCGAGGACTTCGCGACGGCGCGTCGAGGCGAGCAATTGCGGCAGCGCGGCCTTGACCTGGTTGCCCAGGTCAATGTCCACGCCGGCAGCGGCGTAGGCTTTCTGTTTCATGCGGCGGAGATTAAACCGGCAAAGGGAGCCGCGAGCCAGAAAATTTCATGAGGTGAAGGGCAACCCGGCGATGCGGGCCGGGCTTTCGCCGGAAGCCGTGTGCAAAATCAATTCCCTTCCCGCCCGGCTGACGTGGCGGCGGACGCAACCCAGGGCGATGTTTCCGAACACCGGCGAAGCCGCCGCGCTGGTGACCTGGCCGATTTCCTGGCCGCCGAAAAACAGTTTGTCTCCGCGCGCCGGCAGAGCTTTCAACGAGTCGGCCAGCCTGAGGCCACACAGTTGGCGGTTCACGTGGCCGAAGGTGTGCAGGCGGTTGAGGATTTCCTGGCCGATGTAGCAGCCTTTGCGGTAACTCACGGCGCGGGCTTCGATGCCGCATTCCTGGGGGAACGTCGTTTCATCCATGTCGGCGCCGAAGCGCGGAATGCCGGCTTCGATCCGCGCTGTTTCCAGGGCCGTCCAGCCGCAGGCGCGTCCGCCAACAGTTCTTGCGGCGGCGATCAAGCGATCAGCGACCGCGCTGAGCGAATGGTTCGGAACAAACAGATCGAAGCCTGTCGGCTCGCCCGGCCGCCCGCCCCAGCCGCTCAACCGCGCATGGCTCGCCAAATAAATTTCGCCAAGGGTGGCGTCAGCAATGTGCACGATGGCCAGGCCGCCCGGTTGCTCCGCGGGGGCGTGTGGCAGTGCGTCCCGGGCCATCAAACCGAGCGCGATGACCACTTCCGCCGCCCTGGGCCCCTGCACGCTCAACAGGCCGTAGTGCGGCGCGACATTCACCACCCGCACGTCGTCGGCGACGATGAATTTTTCCAGGCGCGCGGAAATTTTTTCAGCCAGGCCGGGTTCAAAATCCAGCAGTATTTCCTCCGACAGAACAAAAAGGTTCAGGTCGCTCTCCATTTTGCCTTTGTGGGTGGTCAGGGCGGCGTAGCAGCCTTGGCCGGGGCGGAGCCGGTTCACGTCGTTGGTGACCTGACCGTGGAGAAACCGGACCCGGTCGTTGCCCACCAGGCAAAGGCGCGAGCGAAAGCTCAAATCCAGCACCCCGGCGGTTTGGCGCAGGGCGGCGTGTTCCGCGCGCCAATCGCCGTAATCGGCCACCACTTCTTGGCCGCCGAGTTCGGCGAATGACGCGCCGAGTCGGCGATGAAATTCGTGCAGCGTCCCGGGGCTCATCGCGGATAAAATACTGTCGCTGGCCGGGCGCGCAAACGGGAATCGCATTGCCTCACTGGCTGGTTCCGGCCAAATTGTCCGCCTATGAAACTGGACGCGCTGTATTCCGAATTGACGCTGAAAACGAAGGCCAAGCTGGTGTTGATCGTGCTGGACGGTCTGGGGGATCTGGCCACGCAGGAACAAAATTATCTGACGCCGCTGGAAGCGGCCACGACGCCGCATCTGGATCGGCTCGCCAAAAACTCGGCGCAGGGCCGGATGATTCCCGTCGCGCCGGGCATCACCCCCGGCAGCGGGCCGGGGCACCTGGCGCTGTTCGGCTACGACCCCCTGGAGTTTCAGGTGGGCCGCGGCGTGATCGAAGCGCTCGGCCTGGGCATGGAATTGAAACCCGGCGACGTCTGCGCCCGCGCCAATTTCGCCACGCTCGACGAACGGGGGATCGTTACTGACCGCCGCGCCGGGCGCATCCCGACGGAGACCTGCGAGAAACTGGTTGCCCTGCTTTCGGCAAAAATTAAAAAAATCGGCGACGCGGAAATTCTCATCAAAGCCGGCAAGGAACATCGCTTCGTCGTTGTGTTCCGCGGGCCAGGGCTTGAGGGGCCGTTGACGGACGCCGATCCGAACCGGGAGGGTTTTCCGATTCCGCCGGTTCATCCCCGCGACGAAACCAACGCCGGCCAGAAAAAAATGGCGGCGCTGGTGGCGGAATTTTACAAGCTGGCCTTGCCGATTCTGAAGAACGAGAAGCCGGCCAACGGTTTTCTCATGCGCGGCATTGCGCATCAGCCGCACATTCCGCGGTTCGAAGAGCGTTACCAGCTCCAACCGGCCTGCCTGGCGGTTTATCCGATGTACAAAGGCCTGGCGCAACTGGTCGGCATGAAAAAACTCGAAGGCTTCGCCACCATCGCCGAACAATTCGAACGTTACCTCGCCGAATACGACCACTTCGATTTCTTTTTCATCCACTACAAATACACCGACAAAGCCGGTGAGGACGGCAATTTCACGGCCAAGATGAATGCCATTCAGGAGTTCGACGCGGCGCTGCCCATTCTGCTGCGCAAAAAACCGGACGTGCTGGTGGTGACCGGCGACCATTCGACGCCCGTGGCCGTCAAGGGACATTCGTGGCATCCGCAGCCGGTGATGATTCATTCGGCGTTCAGCGGTTCGGACAAACTGGAGCGCTTCACCGAGACCGGCGCCAACCTCGGCTCGCTCGGCATCTTCGAGGCAAAATACCTCATTCGCCTCATGCAGGCACACGCGCGGATGTTCGACAAATTCGGCGCGTAAAGGAATTGATGGAGAACGGCCTGATGGATCTTGAAGTCGGCCCGCTCTCCGCCGCCCTCCAACCCAATCAGCCGTTGTGAATCTGCCCAACAAACTCACCGTATCGCGACTGGTGCTGACGGTGCTGTTTTTGTGGGCGCTGTTTTCGCCGTGGCCCTGGCATCACACGCTGGCGCTGGTGTTGTTCAACGCCGCCGGGCTGACGGATTTTCTCGACGGCCGGCTCGCCCGCCAACGCGGCCTCATCACGAATTTTGGCATCCTGATGGATCCGCTGGCGGACAAAATCCTGACCTGCTCGGCGTTCATCGCGTTTGTCGAGAGCACGCACGAGAACGCCGCCGCCCCGGTCCGCGTGGCGGCGTGGATGGTCATCGTCATCGTCGCCCGCGAGCTGGCCATTACCGGTCTGCGGCTGCTGGCGGCATCAAAAAACCTCGTGCTGGCGGCGGAGAAATTCGGCAAGCACAAGACCGTGTCGCAAATCGTCGCCCTCAACGCGCTGCTGGTGCTGGATGCCTGCGGCGAATGGCCCGCGCCGCTGCAAAATTTTTTCCGGCCGTGGGTGCCCGCCTTCGCGGAGGTGATGCTGTGGGTGACGGTGGTGCTGACGGCGGCTTCCGGCGCCATTTATTTCTGGCGCAACGGAGCGTTGTTTCTGAAAGAGGCGTGAGGCCCCGCGCGGCGACGGGAAACCGGGCCGAAAAACAGCGGCAGCCAGGCCCGACGGCCGGGCGGCGTTTCCGCCGCGCCCCCTTCTCACGCTGCTTTGGCTGGCGCCGGTTTCCAATTCCGTTTGGGCGCCTTGACGACGAGTCCTTTTTTGATGGCGCTGGCCGCCACGCGGATATGGCGCACCTGGCCGTTGGGCAGAAGCGCCTTCACCCGCTGCAGATTTGGAAAGAACCGGCGCTTGGTGATGGCCGTGACGTGCGTGCCGATGCCGCCCTGCTTCTTGGGCTTGCCCGAACGCCAAATGATGCTGCCTTTCTGCGGCCGTTTGCCGGTCAATTCACAAATACGTGCCATAAAATACCTTCGTTGAAATACAGAAAGACATTCTATTTCCGTTTCATCAACATGGCAAGTTTTTTTAGGACACATAACCAGGGGCCATTGACTTTTGGGCCGAGACGACGGCTTGGGCGGGCAAAGCTGCCGAGGAGACGGCATCCACAAGAACAACGGAGGGATGAGTGAAGGGGCGAAAAGTTTTTCGTGTTCATCGCCGGCCTTTTGAGATTATCCTGCGGCAGATGAAATTGTCCTGGTTGTCCATCCTGCTGGGTGTTGGCATGGGATTGCCGCAGGTTTACGGCCTGTTCCGGCCGGAGCGGCTGGCGGCGGCGGCGCGGGGGTTTCCTCGCAATCTGCCGGTGGGCGTGGTGTTGATGCTGCTGGCCACGGCTTGGTTTGCCTGGAACGTCAACCGGGAACCCATCGCGGATTTTTCGGCGTTCAAACCGTGGATGCTGGCCGGGTTTGTGGCGGTGGGAATTTTGACGTGCCTTTTCGTACAGGATTTTTTGGCGGTGCGGGCACTGGCGGTGCTGCTGTTGTTGCTGGCGAAATTGATGGTGGACACGGGCCGGCCGCATTTGGGTCAGACGCCGTGGGTGCTGGTGATTCAACTTTGGGCTTATGTGTTTGTTGTGTTGGGACTGTGGTTCACCGTTACGCCATGGCGATTGCGCGATTTCATCCAGTGGGCCACGGCCAGTCCGGCGCGTGTGCGGATGTTGTGCGGGATCCGGCTGGCCTTTGCCGCCGTCATCACGGGCTTGGGGCTGACGGTGTTTCGGGCAATGTAAGGCGTTTTCAGCCATGAATCTGGCGGATTTCAGAAGGGATTACACGCGGGGCGAATTGCGGCGCGCCGATTTGAACGCCAATCCAATGGCGCAGTTTCAGAAATGGTTCGCCCAGGCGGCGGGCGAGGCGTCCGGCGGCCGCTGGCGGAAAATCGGCATTGCGCTTTTCAAGTTGGGACAGGCCCTGCTCGGCCGTTCGTCGGCGGATGCCAATGCCATGGTGCTAGCCACGGTGGATAAAAACGGCGTTCCTTCGGCGCGCACCGTGTTGCTCAAAGGCGCGGATGAACGCGGCTTTGTCTTTTACACCAATTACGAAAGCCGCAAGGCCCTGGAATTGGCGGACAACCCCCACGCGGCCTTGACTTTTTACTGGCCGGAACTGGAGCGGCAGGTGTGTGTGGCCGGCACGGTGGAGAAGATTTCCCGTCAAGAATCCGAGGCCTATTTCAAGACCCGCCCGCGCGGCAGCCAACTGGCCGCCTGGGCGTCCAATCAGCGTGATGTGGTCCCCGACCGGGCCGCCCTGGAGGCGAAGTGGAAGGCCATGGCGGCGAAATTTCCAGGCCCGGTCCCGTTGCCGCCCAACTGGGGCGGATTCGTGCTCAGACCGGAGCGGATCGAATTCTGGCAGGGCCGGCCGAATCGCTTGCATGACCGCTTCCAATATACGCGGCAACCGGACGGTTCCTGGAAACAGGAGCGGCTCGCGCCCTGAGTGCCGGAGACGGGCGTCAAAAGTTGAAGCCCAGTGAAGAGCGGAGTTCGAACTGGTTCGGCTCCACGCCCGGCGATAATTCAGTGTCGTAACGGTCAATCACCGTGAGGTTCCAGGAAAAATGCTCCCAAAACCCGTAGCTCAAGGTGGAGGTGAAATCATTGCGGTACTGGCCCAGGTTTTCCAGGTCGGGATAAAATTGCAGTTCCTCGGTCAGCTTGAGATTTTTGCCCAGCTTCCAGGTGAAATTCTCGGCCAGCCGCAGGTAAAACGTTTCCAGGTTGGGGGCGTTGCTGCGGTGTTGCACTTCGTAGCTCAAACCCGCCTCGCCGTCCAGTGCGAAGTTCGTCAGTTGCAGCACGTGCATGCCGGCGCCCGGTCCGAATTGATACTTCAAATCAATCTTCTGCACTTCGTCGTACCCCACGCCTTCGAGGGCGTAGGCGTAGTATTTGTTCCAAATGTCAAAGTCGCTTTTATTGCTGCCATAGGCGCGATTGGCGGATTCTTCGCCATCGGTTCGCTGATATTCCCCGTTGGCCTGTACCGTGTTTCGGAAAAATTTTTTCGGGTTGGATTTGTAAGGCAGGATATAGGTCAACTGTCCATCCCCGGAGTAACTCTGCTGGTCTGTAGTGCCAAAAATGGCGTCCATGCCCACGTTAACCTGGCCGTGCCACGTGCCGTGAGATTTTTGGGGGGCCTTGGCCGTGGGTTTAACGGCGGCGACAGCGGGAGACGGTTTGTTTGGCGACAGCACCGGGGCGGGGGGTGCGGCGTTGGTAGCGGTCGTGGTTGGCTCGCGTTTGGCGATTTCGGTCAACGGAATGGAAAGCGTCCCGGCCCAGGCATTGGAAAGGACCACTTGATTGGTGCTTTCGGAAACGATCACGCCGCTGACCTGGTCGCCGCCTTTGAGATGTAAAATGACCGTCTGTGCCGCCAAGGCTCCAGATGGCGCGCAAGCCGCAAACAGCATCGTCGCCAGCAACCACCACGTCAGGTGCGGACACACTCGAAACATCGGGCTAATCATCATAACGAATTGCTCGGATGAAGGTTGGAGGGGGCGTTCGGCTTAGTTGGGTTCAATAATTCGGCTCCGGCAGCGTGCGCCAGGATTGCACGACGCCGTTGGCAAAAACAATTTCAGCGCGGACGTAGCTGCGCGGCTCGTAATCGTGTTCCAGATGAGGGAAACGTCGTCCCACCCAGTACCGCGTTTCCTCCAAAAACGCGCCGCGATAGACCCAGGTGGTGAATTCACCATTTTGATTGCCGCTTTGCAGCACTTCATCAGGTTTCCCCCAGGCGATGTAAACGGCGTCAGGCGTCATGCCCACGGCAATCCGCCCCTGATTGACCAGCGCCTTGACTTCGGGAGAAAAGGAGGCATAGGCCGCGGCGCGTTCCTGTTCACGCGATTGGATGGTGCTGGTGGTGGCGCAGCCGGCCAGCAACAGCAGCGCCGGCAACAGAAAAAGTTTGGATTTCATAAGTTTCATTGTGTTGAGCGCGCCCTGGCTTTGCCACGCTCCTCTTTTAGCCAGACGGAGGCGAGGGACCAAAGTTACAGCAGAAGGGCGGTTCGAGACAACACCGCTCCTCTGCGCCGCGCCAATTGCGTCGGTGGGGCGCCCGCCAGGGCAGGCCGGACGATAATTTTCATGGTGCTTGCTGCCGACAACCCGTTTCGGGATGAGGAACCGATCGGCAGAAGCCCCGTTTCCAGCTCCTTTTGGTGGAATCCGGATATGGGAATTTAACGCAAACCCGCTGCCGGGCAAGCGGCGAGTTGAAAAAATTTGAAAAATTTTCCGGGGTTTATTTGCCCGGCGCGGCTTCTTGCCCGGCGGCGTCTTCCTTTTCCTCGCCGATGACCGGCGCGATGGCCTGCAATTTGTCTCCGGCCTCCAAGGTGACGAGCTTGACGCCCTGGGTGTTGCGCCCGGCTTCGCGGATGTCGGCTACGCGCGTGCGGACCATCTGGCCTTTGAAGGTGATGAGCATGATTTCGTCATTCTCGCGCACGGTCAACGCCCCCACCGCTGCACCGGTTTTTTCGGTGGTCTTCATGGTGATGATGCCTTTGCCGCCGCGGGATTGGACGCGGTATTCATCGAAGGGCGTGCGTTTGCCGATGCCATTTTCGCCGGCCACCAACAGGGTGGCGTCCGGCACTGCAATGGCCAGCGCCACCACGGCGTCGCCTTTTTCCAGATGGATGCCGCGCACGCCGGCGGCGGGCCGGCCCATGGGGCGCACGTCTTCCTCGTGAAAGCGGATGCTCATGCCGTCGCGCGTGATGAGGACCACTTCGTCGCGGCCGGTGGTGAGCTTGACGTCAATCAACACGTCGCCCGGTTCGATGCCGATGGCGATGATGCCGCCTTTGCGGACGTTGGCGAACTCCTTCAACTCCGTTTTCTTGACGGTGCCCTGCCGGGTGGCAAAGAAAAGGTAGCCGGGCTGTTCCCAGGTCACGTCGTTTTTGTTCGCGTCGGTCCGGGATTGAACGCGAATCAAGGCGGCGATGGTTTCGCCGGCTTTCAATTCCAGCAGGTTGGCGATGCTCCGCCCTTTGGCGGCGCGGCCCATGTCGGGGATTTCATGCACGCGCTCGACATACACGCGGCCGGTGTTCGTGAAGAACATCAGGTAATCATGCGTGCTGGCGGTGAACAGGTGTTCGATGAAATCCTTGTCCTCGTCGGTGGCGCCTTCCCGGGTGGTCATGCCGATGACGCCTTTGCCGCCGCGGCGCTGGGCGCGGTAGCTGGAAATGTTGGTGCGCTTGATCAGGCCGTTGTGCGTGAGGGTGATGATGACGCCTTCGTTGGCAATGAGGTCTTCGATGGCAATTTCGCCTTCGTCGGGGACCAGTTCGGTCTTGCGCGGCGTGGCGTATTTTTCCTTGATGGCCTTCAGCTCGGCCTTGATGAGGGCCATCACCCGCGCTTCCCTGGCGAGGATGTCCAGCAAATCCTTGATGCGTTCGAGCAATTCCTTGTATTCCGTCTCAACCTTGTCAATTTCCAGGCCGGTCAATTGGTAGAGTCGCAACTCCAGGATCGCATCTACCTGCCGCTCGGTCAGCGCGTAGCGGCCTTTCGTCAAACGCGCTTCGTTGCGGATGAAGACACCCCAGCGCTCGACCTGCTTTTGCGTCCACTCAAACGCGAGCAGTTTGACGCGCGCCTCCTCGCGAGTTTTGCTGCCGCGAATGATTTGGATGAATTCATCGAGATTGGCCAGCGCACAGAGGTAGCCTTCGAGAAGCTCCGCCCGTTCCTCGGCCTTTTGCAACTGAAACCGCGTGCGGCGCAACACCACTTCGCGCCGGTGCTCGATGTAGCAGGCGATGAGTTCCTTCAGGCCGAGTGTCTTGGGCCGGCCGTGGTCAATGGCCAGCATGTTGACGGCGAAACTCGTCTCCAGCGCCGTCTGTTTGAACAGGTTGTTGATGACCACCTTCGGGATGGCGTCGCGCTTGAGCTCGATCACCACGCGCGTGTGCTCGTCGGATTCATCCCGCGCATCGGTGATGTCCGTAAAGCCCGGGACTTTTTCGTTGACCAGTTCGGCGATGCGCTTGACCAGTTCGGCGCGATTGACGCCGTAGGGGATTTCCGTGATGACGATCTGCTGACGGCCGCCCTTGAGTTCTTCAATTCCCACCTTGCCGCGCACTTTGAGGCTGCCGCGCCCGGTTTCAAAATAACTTTTGATGCCCTCCAGCCCGCAAATCATGCAGCCGGTCGGAAAGTCCGGGCCTTTGATGTATTTCATCAGGCCCTTCAGCGAAATGGCCGGGTCGTCAATCTGGGCGCACACCGCGTCAATCACCTCGCCCAGATTGTGCGGCGGAATGTTGGTGGCCATGCCGACGGCGATGCCGGTGCCGCCGTTGACCAGCAGATTCGGAAACGCCGCCGGAAAAACCGTCGGTTCGGTGCGGGTCTCGTCGTAATTCGGCACGAAATCCACCGTGTCCTGATCCATGTCCTCCATGAGCACCGCGCCCAACGGGGCCAGCCGCGCCTCGGTGTAACGCATGGATGCCGGCGGGTCGCCTTCGACGGAGCCGAAATTGCCTTGACCATCCACCAGCCGTTCGCGCATGGCCCACGGCTGCGCCATGTGAACCAGCGTCGGGTAGATCGCCTGATCGCCGTGCGGATGGTAGTTGCCCATCGTTTCGCCGACGATCTTGGCGCACTTGAGATGCTTGCGGTTGGGCATCACGCCCAGCTCGTGCATGGCAAACAAAATCCGCCGCTGCGAGGGCTTCAGCCCATCCCGCGCGTCCGGCAAGGCGCGGGAAATGATCACCGACATCGAGTAGTCCAGAAACGAATTCTTGATTTCCTCGGCGACGTTGACCTTGGCGATTTTCTCGCCGGCGGCAAACAACGGCGTGTTGCTCACCGGCAAGTCATGGGAATCGTTTTTATCGGCCATAAGGTTTTTCTGTCGAAAAAATTAGATATCCAGGTTGCGCACGTTGAGCGCGTTGTCTTCGATGAACTGGCGCCGCGGCTCGACTTCTTCGCCCATCAGTTTGGTGAACATTTCCTCGGCTTCGACGGCGTCGGTCAGATCAATCCGCAGCAATTTCCGCCGGGCCGGGTCCATGGTGGTTTCAAACAATTCGCTGGGGTTCATTTCGCCAAGCCCCTTGAATCGTTTGATGGACAATCCCCGTTTGCCGACTTCCTTGACCGCCGAAAGAATCTCCGGAATGGAAAAGAGGGGGCGGACGATTTCGCGCTCGCCCTCACCCTCGTGCAGTTCAAACAGCGGCTGATCCTGCGCCGCGTAATGTTCCACGCTGAAGCCTTTTTTGGCCAGCTTGGCCAGCAATTCGGCAATGGCCTTGCTCTCGTGCAGTTCCACATGGTGCGCCCGTCGCGGCGAACCGTTTTTCTTTTCCAGGACCGTCCCCTCGCCTTCGTCTTCGGCACCGAACAATTTCAGATCGGGGTTTGCGGCGCCGAACCGGGCCAGTTCGTCCTCCGTGTGGAAATAATGCACCGTTTCCTGATTGCCTTCGCGCACCTTGACCAGATGCCGTGGCAGGTCGCCGGTCTTTTTGTGGCGGCGCTCGACGTATTCGGCAAAATCGCCGCCGTGGCGTTTGAGCGCCCGGGCGTATTTGTCGAGCGACTCCAGTAATTCGAGAATTTCGCCGAGCTGTTTTTGCGTCAATTCCTTTTTGTCGGCCAGATTCACCAGGCGCACCTCTTCGGTGCCCAGTTCAATCAAAATTTTATTCAGCCGCGCGTCGTCCTCCACGTATTCGACGCGTTTCTTGCGCGCGATTTGATACAGCGGCGGCTGGGCGATATACACAAAGCCCCGTTTGATCAGTTCCGGCATCTGCCGGTAAAAAAACGTCAACAGCAAGGTGCGAATGTGCGAGCCGTCCACGTCGGCATCGGTCATGATGATGATCTTGTGATAGCGGAGTTTTTCGAGATTGAACGCCCCCTCGCTTTCACCGTCGCCAATGCCCGTACCCACGGCGGTGATCATGGTGCGGATTTCCTCGTTGGCCAGCACCTTGTCCAGACGCGCCTTTTGAACATTAATCAATTTGCCGCGGATGGGCAGAATGGCCTGGAACTTCCGGTCGCGTCCCTGCTTGGCCGAGCCGCCGGCCGAATCGCCTTCTACAATGAACAATTCGGTATTGGCCGGGTCACGATCGGAGCAATCCGCCAGTTTGCCCGGCAAACCGCCGCCGGTGAGCGCCCCTTTGCGCACCGTTTCACGCGCCTTGCGCGCCGCTTCCCGCGCCCGCGCGGCCAGCAGCGCCTTCTCCACGATTTTTTTGGCCACGCCCGGATTGGCGTCGAAATGGGTCATCAACCCGTCGTACACAATGGACGAGACGATGCCGTCAATTTCCGTGTTGGCGAGTTTGACTTTGGTTTGCGCCTCAAAACGCGGGTTGGGCAGCTTGACGCTCAAGACGCAGACCAGACCTTCGCGCACGTCGTCGCCGGAAATCGCCGGGTCCTTTTCCTTCAGCAAATTGTTCTGTCGGGCGTATTGGTTGATGGCGCGCGTCAGGGCCGAACGGAAGCCGGTCAGGTGCGTGCCGCCTTCGGGGTTGGGGATGGAATTGGCAAAGCAAAGGATTTGGTCGCTGTAACTCTCGGTGTATTGCAACACGCAATCCACAAACACCTCCTCGTCGCGGCCATCCACCTTGCTTTGCCGTTTGCCCGCCAGGACGATCGGTTTGGGGTGGAGGGGTTGTTTGCTTTTGGCCAGTTGCCGCACGAATTGTTCGATGCCGTCGCGGTAGAAAAAGGTCTCGGTTCTTTCATCGCGCTCGTCCTTGAGCACAATTTCAATGCCCGGATTCAGGAAGGCCAGTTCCCGGAGGCGGTTGGCCAGGATGTCAAATTTGAACTCCGTCGTGAGCGTGAAAATTTCCGGATCCGGCTTGAAGGTGATCAGCGTGCCGGTTTTTTTGGATTTGCCGATGACTTCGAGTTTTTGCGTCGTCTTGCCGCGGGCGAATTCCATGGAATAGACCTTTTCGTCGCGCGAGACCTCCACCTTGAACCATTCCGAAAGGGCGTTGACGCATTTGGCACCCACGCCGTGCAGACCCCCGGAATATTTGTAGGCGCCCTGGCCGAACTTGCCGCCGGCATGCAAATTGGTCAGCACCAATTCCACCGCCGGCATTTTCCACTTGGGGTGAATGTCCACCGGAATGCCCCGTCCGTCATCGCGAATGGACACCGAGCCGTCCACATGCACGGTGACTTCAATCTTGTTGCAATAGCCGGCCAGGTGCTCGTCAATCGAATTGTCCAGCACCTCAAAAACGCAATGGTGCAAGCCGCGCTCATCCAGCGAACCGATGTACATGTCGGGCCGCTTGCGCACCCCTTCCAAGCCCTCCAGCTTGTCAATTTTCGTCGCGTCGTATTTCTCGCCCACGCCGGTGGCCGACGGGTTTTCCACCATCAGCAGATCAGATTTTTTCGCCATAAACTCTCCAGAAAGCCCGTCTCCGGGCCTGACAACTCATCTGCCAAAATAGTATAAAAACGGCCTTTCCCACACAACGCCAAACTAAAGAAATTTTGGCCGAAAAACACCATTACTTGTGCGGATTTCCCCCGCCTGCCGGATATATTGGGGTAAGGGCCATTCATGCGGTTGCAATTCGTCTCGCTTTTTGTGCCGGCAAATTTTATGCTCGCGTGATGTCTTTGACCGAAAATTTGTTGCCGCATCCCGACCGGTTTGTGCGCCGGCACATCGGCCCGAATGCCGCGGAAACGCGCCAGATGCTTGCGCAGCTCGGCTTCAAAAATCTGGACGAGCTTATTGACGCCGCCATTCCGCAAAACATCCGGCTGCCGGGAAAATTAAACCTGCCCTCTGCAAAGTCGGAATGGGAAGCGTTGGCCGAATTGCGGAAAATCGCCGGCGAAAACCAGGTCTTCCGCTCGTTCATCGGGCTGGGCTATTACGACTGCATCACGCCGCCGGTCATCCAGCGCAACATCCTCGAGAACCCGGGTTGGTACACCGCGTACACGCCGTACCAGCCGGAGATCTCGCAGGGCCGGCT
>Ga0070740_10002899_pt1 | contig 19148 bp, 17 predicted proteins | sample Coa_R2_FD_67286 | JGI IMG/M metagenome (GOLD analysis project Ga0070740, IMG submission 67286) | Surface soil microbial communities from Centralia Pennsylvania, which are recovering from an underground coalmine fire - Coalmine... | ecosystem: Environmental > Terrestrial > Soil > Unclassified ...
GAGCAGATCACCGACCGCTTTGTGATCTGGGATGCCATCGATGTCCACTATCGCGGCGAACTCATTCGCTGCGGTGGCCATGTGATCGCCAGCATCGCGCGCCGGGAACTGCTCGGCATCTTGCAGCAGCGCTGCCGGGAACTGGGCGTGAAGCTCATGTTTGAGTGCGAGGTTCAGAATCTCGCCGATCTCGGTGAGTACGACCTGCTAATTGCGGCGGACGGCATCAATAGCCTGGCACGCAGGACATATCCAGAGCACTTCTCGCCCACCATCGAGCTGGGCAAGGCGCGCTATATCTGGCTCGGCGCCCACAAAGTGCTCGATGCCTTTACCTTTATTTTCTGTGAGAATGAGCATGGCCTCTTCCAGGTCCATGCCTATCCCTTCAGCGGCGATACCAGCACCTTTATCGTGGAGTGCGATGAGAGATCCTGGCTGCGTGCGGGCCTGGACCAGGCGGACGAGGCGCAAAGCCTGGCCTACTGCCAGCAGTTGCTCGCCCCCTACTTGCAGGGTGCGCAGTTGCTCTCAAATAACTCCAAGTGGATCAGTTTTCCCACACTCAAAACCCGGCACTGGCGTCATGGGAACATCGTGCTGCTCGGCGACTCGGCCCATACCGCGCATTTCTCGATCGGCTCGGGCACGAAGCTGGCGATGGAGGACGCTATCTCGCTGGCCGGCGCGCTTGAGCGATATCCCGACCTGGCAACCGCGCTGGATGAATACGAACTGGAGCGCAAGCCGGTGGTCGAGGTCTTCCAGAAAGCTGCGCAGGAGAGCCAGACATATTTTGAGACGCTCAAACGCTACCTCAATCTCGCGCCCCTGTCGTTTGCGTTCCAGCTTCTCACGCGCAGCGGGCGCATCTCATATGACGATCTGCGCCTGCGCGATATCCGCTTTGGCCAGGCGATCGATCGCTGGTTTTCCGTTTCAAGCTGCGCACAACAGTCGACGCGCGCGCAGCCTCTCTTCGCACCCGCGCCGCTTTTCACGCCGCTCAAATTGCGCGAGGTGACGCTGCCCAACCGGGTGGTTGCCCTCGCCGACTCCCAGGACGAGCAGGTTTATGGCGCGGGCCTGCTCCTCACGCGGATTGTCGCGGTCTCGCCCGAAGGGCGCATCACGCCGGACGATCCCTGCCTGTATACGACTGATCACCTGGCCCACTGGCGCCGGTTTGTAGAGCACGCGCGCTCCCTATCGTCGGCGCGCCTGGCTATCCAGCTTGGGCACGCCGGGCGGCGCGGCTCAACCCGCCCGCGCATTGGTGCGCTCGATCTGCCCCTGCGCACAGGCAACTGGCCACTGCTGGCTCCCTCGCCCATTCCCTATACACCCTACAGCCAGGTGCCCGGGGCGATGAGCCGGGAAGATATGCAGCGTGTGCTGGAGTCCTTTGTGCGGGCAACGCGCCTGGCCGATGAGGCGGGCTTTGATATCCTTCAGCTCCATTGCGCCCGGGGCTACCTGCTCGCCAGCTTTCTCTCGCCGCTTACCAATCAGCGTTCCGACGAATATGGCGGCGATCTCGCCCGGCGTATGCGCTATCCATTGGAAGTTTTCGATGCAGTGCGTGCCGCGTGGCCGGAGCAGAAGCCGCTGGCCGTCACCTTGCAGGCCAGCGATGGCGTCAAGGACGGCCTGACTGTGGATGATGCGCTGTTCATCGCTCGCCAGCTAAAAGATCACGGATGCGACCTGCTGGAGGTTCAGGCCGGGCAGACCACGACCGAAAGCGAGCTGCCCTACGGGCCTGGTTATCTGACCGCCCTGAGCGCACGCCTGCGCAACGAGGCCAGTCTGCCAACTATGCTCGGAGGCTACCTGACGACCAGCAATGAGATCAATACGATTCTGGCCGCCGGGCGCGGGGATCTCTGTATTGTCACACCACCACCGACGCACAGATGGGCGTAAGAGAAGAGTAAAAAGGGAGGATAGTTTATGTCAAGTGATAACGCACTGCCGCTGGCCGGCAAACGGGCCATTGTCACGGGGGCGGGTAAGGGCATTGGGCGCAGCATCGCGCTGGCCCTGGCCCAGGCGGGGGCCGACGTAGGGGTCACGGCCCGCACTATCGGCGACCTCGAGCGGCTAGTCGGCGAAATCCAGGCGCTGGGCCGCCGCTCGGTCGCCGTAACCTGCGATGTCACAGATGCCGACCAGGTTCAGCACATGGCCACCACCCTGCTGGAAGGGTTAGGCGGGCTGGACATCTTGGTAAACAACGCCGGGAACGCGGGCAGCCACAAGATGCTCAACCATCCCGACGAACTCTGGCACCGCATGCTGGCCGTCAATCTGACCAGCGTCTATTATGTTTGCAAAGCGTTCCTGCCTACCCTTACGGAGCAGCGCAGCGGACGGATTATCAATATCGCCTCAATTGCCTCGCGCGTCGGCGGGAGGTACGTCGCAGCCTATACCGCCTCCAAGCACGGCGTGCTGGGTCTGACGCGCGCCCTGGCCGTTGAAATGCTGCCCTACAACGTCACCGTCAACGCCGTCTGTCCCGGCTATGTCGATACGCCCATGACCGATGCCAGCGTCAGCAATATGGTCGCGCGCACCGGAATGAGCGAGGGGCAAGCACGCGAGTGGCTGGCGAAGACCAGCCCGCAGAATCGCCTGATCTCCCCCGAAGAGGTCGCCTCCGTCGTGGTCTTTCTCGCCCTGGAGAGCAGCAAGGGCATCACCGGTCAGGCGATCAACATCGATGGTGGCGGAACCATGTCCTGATCCAGCGCGGCAAGTTGTGTCTGGTAAACAAACGCGTGATTGAAAAATAGAGGTATCCCGTGAGTTATGCTTTTCTCTACGAGGTCAGCGAGGGCGTGGCCACGCTGACGCTGAACCGGCCCGAGGTCATGAACGCGCTGACCTTCGAGGTCTACGCGCAACTGCGCGACCTGTTTCTGGATCTGCGCCGCGACGAGAGCGTGCGCGCGGTCATCCTCACCGGGGCCGGCGATCATTTCTGTTCTGGCGGCGATGTGCATGAGATTATCGGAGAGTTGCTCACACGTGACATGCGCGCGCACCTGGAATTCACGCGCATGACGGGGGCAGTGGTGGAGAACATGCGCACGCTCGACAAGCCGATCATCGCCGCGCTCAATGGAATGACGGCTGGAGCGGGCGCGGTACTGGCTCTGGCCGCCGACCTGCGCATCGCCTCCGAGCGCGCGCGCTTCGCCTTCCTCTTCACCAAAGTCGGCCTGACAGGCGCCGATATGGGGGCGGGCTATCTGCTGCCAAAGGTGGTCGGGCTGGGCCGGGCCTTTGAACTGCTCCTGCTGGGCGACACCATCGACGCCGCCAGCGCGGAACGCTACGGGCTGGTCAACCGCGTCGTTCCCCACACCGAACTGCTGCCCACCGCCCTCCAGCTCGCCGCGCGCCTGGCCAGCGGTCCCGCCCTGGCCATCTCCATGACCAAGCGCATGCTCAACAACGAACTCAACATGGACCTGGCCTCCGCCATCGAGGCGGAGGCGCAGGCTCAGGCCCTGCTGCTGATGGGCGATGCACACCGAGAGTTCTATGAACAGTTCAAGGCCAGGCAGAAGAAAAATCCGTGAGCGCGTGTGAGCGCAAAAGGTCATCTGGTAGACATCTGGTTTCGACGCCATGCAAATTGGGACAAAGGAGAAAGCTGTTCAGCAATGTCCTTCGATCCCTCTGGAGCATTCTAAAAGCTCGACAGCCTTTTTTGTTCAGGATATAATGGAGAGACAGAAAGGCAAATATTTCGAGGCGTCGCATGCAGAGAGCAAAGCGCGAGTCTGGAAAAAGAGAAGGAGAGGCGAATGACTCAGCCGTCTCAGAGCAATGAGCATCCCAGCACTTATATTGTGCAGGATAGAGAGAATCAGGAAGAGCTTGCCCGTTTGACCTTGCAGGATCACCTGCTGACCGAATCAATGGGTGGGGTACTGGCCGAGCAGACCGAACCGGCGGCGCTGCGGCGCGTACTTGACATCGGCTGCGCAACCGGCGGCTGGGTAATTGAAACAGCTCAGGCGTACCCAACCATTTCACTGGTGATCGGTATCGATATCAGCCGGCGCATGATTACCTATGCGCGAGAGCAGGCGGAGGCCGCATCGCTGGCAGGACGCGTCGAGTTCCATGTCATGGACGCCCTGCGCATGCTTGAGTTTCCCAGTCACTTTTTTGATCTGGTCAATCTGCGCCTGGGCGGGAGCTGGCTGCGCACCTGGGACTGGCCCAAGCTGCTCAGCGAAATACATCGCGTCACGCGTTTTGGCGGAATTGCGCGCATTACCGAGCAGGAGATTATGCATCGCAGGAGCAGCCAGGCGGGAACGCGCATCAATGAAATGGTTATGCGTGCCTTTTACCGGGCAGGCCATCTCTTCACCCAGGAATCAACCGGGCTGACAGCCCATCTGCCATCCTTGCTGACTCGACATAAATTTGTGGATGTGCAGGAGAGAACGCATGTGCTCGAATATCGCGCCGGCACACCAGCCGCCGAGATCTATAGCAAAGATATGGTCGCAGCCTCCCACACGCTGCGTCCTTTCCTGCAAAAGTGGGGCTGCCTGAGCGACGATTACGATCAGCTTTGCCAGCAGTTGGCAAAGGACGGCGAAAGCCCCGACTTTCATTCGGCCTGGACCTTTCACACCATTTGGGGCAAGCGAGCCTGATAATCAGGCCAAAACGAATGACAGCATCTTTTGAGAAGTGCGTTAATAGCTGGGATAAGAATTTGTATATACAAGTATACTGAGTAACATCAGGGCAACAAGAAACCCCAGAACGATAAGCGCCACAATAAAATTGAGGATTCTCATGCGATCGGAAGGCGCGGCAGCCAGTCGGGCTACTGAGGGTTTCCTGGGCAGGAACATGACGGTTATGTGCTCCTTCGATAGCCAGGAGGCCGCAGGCATCCCCCGCAGAAACACTACAGCGGTATCTTTGTCAACTGTCTGTTTTTTCGTGTAGGTACGATCATGCACCTTATAGGTAAAGCACACCTTGCCATAGACCCCGCCGGGGCGTGCAGACTTGAGATCCACGTACTCGATATAGCCCTCTACATTTTCTCCGTGCTTTCTTAACCTATGGGCGATCGTAAATTCTACACAGCCCATGCCTATCACGATGATAAACATCAAGATAAAGCTGCAAAAGATAGCAATGATGATGAATCCCTCGATATTCACACTACCTTTCACACTCCTTCCAGTCCTTCTCAAACAGGCAGGCCAGGATTCAGGTGCGAAGCGTCAGCCGATATGTTGCGATGGCCGTCCTGCCCCAGATGTCCGCCTGCTCTTGGGGGCTGAGGTCCGCCGTCACCTCGCGCATGACCTGTATGCCCTCGGCGTAGGGACCGCTAAGCGTGCTGACGGGCCAGTCACTGGCGAAGATCAGTCGCTGTGAGCCGAAAAGGGCAAGGGCACTGTGCAGATACGGGCGCAGAGTAGCGGCGGTAATTGGCCCCGGTTCGGCCAGTCCTTGAATGGCCGAGAACTTCATCCGCACATTGGACAATTCTGCGAGCGGCCTGAGCTTCTCGGTCCAGGGTGCCACGCCATCCGGGACGAGCGGCAGACCGGCGAGATGGTTCACGACGAACAGGGTTTCGGGGTGGGCGCGCATCATATCAATCGCCAGGGACAACGTCTCCTCATTTGGCAGCACATCACAGGAGAGTCCGCGCTCGGCTAGCGCGTGCAGACCGTGAGTCAGGGGATGCCAGTCGTTTTCAGGAGTGGGCATCAGCCGGATGCCCTTGAAAAGCGGCTCCTGCATCTGTGCATCCAGCGCAGCGGCCACCTGGGCTGAGCTCAGGTCAACCCAGCCAACCACGCCGGCGATATGGGGATACTGCCGAGCAAGGTCCAGCATCCATGCCGTCTCCGCCAGCGAGTTGTCGGCCTGGATTAGCACGCTGTAGTCAATGCCAAGCGCCTGCATCTGAGGCAAGATATCGGGCGGCATGTAGTCGCGATTCATCTCTGGCAGGTTGACCTGCTTATGCCAGGGATAGTCGAAGTTCTGAAACTGCCAATAGTGCTGGTGAGCATCGACAATCGGGGTATAATCTGGCATAGTTTTCTCTCCTCTTTCTGAGTAGCGAACATGCTGCGTTTCCGTCTCCCTGAGCAGCAGCGAACATGCCGTTCAGAGTCGGCGAATGTGAGGCGTCCGAAGTGTTGCACCAGCATATAATAGCAGACAGGACCATCTGCGACAAGCACAGGGCAACGTTGAAATGTTGGCCGGAAGCGCAAACACAGGAACGGGCAGAAATTCTCTGGAAGGTCCGGGGAATAGTGGATATTCCGGCCCTTGTTTTTGTTGATGTTATCTGCGAAGATACTTGTTCCAGCGCCTTTTCTGGTGAAGGCTCTGGTGATTTTAAAGGACCCAATATCAAGGAAACATCATGATTGGTACCCTCGCGACTGTTCTTTTTGGGCTGGCGGCCTCCCTGTGCTGGGGAAGCGGCGATTTTTGTGGCGGCCTCGCCTCTCGCCGTATCAGCGCGTCAACTGTGGTGACGGTGGCGTATCTGTTCGGGTTTGTGCTGCTGCTTGCGCTCGCTTTCATCTGGCGGGAGCCGTTCCTCTCGCCCCTGGATCTGCTCTGGGGAGGAATCGCCGGGGTGGTCGGGGCGATCGGCTTGATCGCCTTCTACTCCGCGCTCTCCATCGGACAGATGGGCGTCGCCGCGCCCGTCTCGGCAGTCTTGACCGCCGGGCTTCCTGTCCTCTTCAGCGCCATCAGCCAGGGACTGCCGGGGCTGCTTCAGCTTGGGGGGTTTGTGCTGGCATTGCTGGCCATCGTTCTCATCTCGCGTCCCGAACGTGCGCAGGGACGTCCCAAAGGTATCGGCATGGCGCTGCTGGCCGGCTGCTGCTTTGGCTGCTTCTTTATTTTGATCAGCCGTGTGAGCCACAACGCGACCTTCTGGCCGCTGGCAACAGCACGCTTTACATCCGTGCTCTTTTTGCTGGGCATGGCCTGCTTCAGGAAGCAGCGAGTGGCGCCGAAGCGAGCATCTGTGCCCCTGATCCTGCTGGCCGGTGGGCTGGACGCCATTGGCAATGCTTTCTTCGTCCTCGCCGCTCATTCCGGGCGGCTGGATGTCGCCTCGGTGCTCTCTGCCCTCTATCCAGCCGCAACCGTCCTGCTGGCCGCAATCGTGCTGCGCGAACGCGTCACACGTGTCCAGGGCGTCGGGATTCTGCTGGCGCTGGCGGCGATTCCGCTGATTTCAGCGTAAGCCGCCTCATAGCGCCGTCCTGAATGTTAAAGTGTGTCCGCAATTTCTCATTCGTCTCTTTTCCAGACGCTACCATTGAAGGATACCAAGCAGAACAACCATCACGATCCCGCTGGCAATAACCGGCAGGGTGAGCAGCAGGATGCGCCAGCCGCTGGCGGGCTTGCGCGTGACAAACCAGAAGATCACGACATTCTCCAGCAGTCCGGCGACGGTTGCGAGAAACATGGCGATAGCCGCCGGACCGCTGGCGACCATGCTTCGCGCCAGTTCCTCGCCGAGCAAGACCGCCGAGGAGGCTGCGCTGGCCAGTGCGCCGACGACAATTACTACCAGGAAGCCGGGCGCTCCAAAGAGGACGCGACCTGCTCCACTGAGAACGGTGAGGACCAGAAAGATCAGGGTAAAGGCAAGGACGGAACCCAGGCCGAGCGGGGACTTGAGCGCCTGTCGCTTTTTCTGGCCGTCCTGTTCTTCGATCTCCTTATCGGAAGAGTTCTCTCCGCCGGCGGCATGCTCCTCTGCCTGCGACTGGGATTTCTGCTCGGCAAACCTCTGCTCCGAGGATGGACTCTCCTGCTGCCTGGAACGCTTTTCCTCTCGCCGGGCGACCGAATGGGTACGCCAGATGGCCAGACCGGCTGCCGTGCCGGCAACAAGCATCATCGGCACCAGAACAATCACCGTCGGCAGGCTGCGCTGGAATCCCTGAGGCAGCGAAAAGAGCAGCACCAGCGCCCAGTTGCGCAGGATCATCGCGGCGCCGGCCAGGAGCATATTTTCGGGGGCCTCGGCTGCGGTTCCCTTGTTTTCCCGCTCCTCTTCCCCCAGGAAGAACGCCATAGCCGCGCTATTCACCAGCCCGCCGAGCAGCGAACTGTAGCGCAGTCCACGCTCGCCGAAGACGCGCAACAGGACATAGTTGACGAACTTGAGCGCCGAAACCAGGATAACGGTCAGCCAGACGGTGCGCAGATTGACAATCTTCCAGGGATCGATCGGCTGATCCGGCAGGAGAGGATAGACGACAAAAGAGATAAAGGCCAGCAGGAGCGCGCCACGAATTTCCCGCTCGGTCAGTTTGCCGCTCAGCGTGATCAGTTCGGTCTTCCAGGAGAGCAGCGCAGCAATGGCAATAGCGCCGGCGAACGAGAGGAAGAAGTTGCCCGCTCCAATCGACATACCTAAAATGTTGGTCGCGGTTAGTGCCAGCGAGGTTGTGATCTGCAGATGCTCTGTTTTCCAGAAAGCGTAGAGGTTTACCAGCAGAGCCACAAGCACAACCATGCCAAACTGCACCAGGGCCAGCATGGGAGAGAGCAGCCAGGAGAGTGTGCCGAGCAGAGCAGCTATGGCGAAGGTCCTTACCCCGGCCTCTTTGTGTGCCCACTCGCGCTCCAAGCCGAGCAGCAGGCCGACGCCCGCCGAGGCGGCGATTTTCAGGGCCAGCGCCACAGATATGTCCATATGTGTCTGTCTCCTCTCTCTCAGGATGCTTCTGCTGCGTACTCTCCTCCTCTGATTGCACCCAAACGAGTCCCAGACGCAAGAGATCTCACCTATAATACTCATCTCTGCTACTTCAGGATACTGAACTGATCTGGCTTCCCTGAGAAGAAAAAACACCTATACTGTATCCATTTTACCGGGGTGCGGCGTGTAGAAAGATAGGTATTTCAGGCTCGCTGTTTGCACACGTAGAAGAGCATAAAGCGGCAGTTCAGACCAGATCTGGGAAGAAATCGATCTGTTTCGAGGCTCTCACCTTTTGCCCGGAGAAGAGAGCTGACCAGGCGCTTCATGAAACCGCTGCTATGAGCCACAGGAGATATTTCATGTCAGACCAGGTTCTCTCAACATCTGTCGGCACCGCGTCCTCATCCCGCGAATTGCATGGCGCAAGAGGTCATGGCGCACTGGATGCCGATATTATCATTAAGAACGCGCCCGACCCGGTCTTTGTCTCCGACCTGGAGGGCAAGATTCTCTCTGCCAACGACGCGGTCTATGAACTGTTAGGCTTTCGCACAGACGAGGTGCTGGAGCAGTCGCTTTCGCGCTTCATCAGTCCTGAGGAGACGCGCGAATTTACCGCCGCCTTGCGCGAAGTCATCGAACGTGGAGCTACGCGCAATGCCCGGCTGAACCCCCGCAGCGCCTCCGGCGAGATCATTCCTACCAGCCTCAATGCCTCCGCCCTGCGCGACGCGGACGGCAAGGTGATTGGGGCCATCGGCATCCTGCGCGATATGCGCGAACTCGATAAGGCGCGCGCCTACGCCGATAGCCTGATCAAGAACGCGCCCGACCCGGTCTTTGTCTCCGACCTGGAGGGCAAGATTCTCTCCGCCAACGATGCGGTCTATGAGCTCTTAGGCTTCCGGCCTGACGAGGTGCTGGAGCAGTCGCTCTCACGCTTTATCAGTCCCGAGGAGACGCGCGAATTCCTGGCCGCCCTGCGCGAAGTGATCGAACGCGGCGTGACGCGTAACGCCCGGCTGAATCCCCGCAGCGCCTCCGGCGAGATCATTCCCACCAGCCTCAATGCCTCTGCGTTACGTGAAACCGATGGCAAGGTGATTGGGGCCATCGGCATCCTGCGCGATATGCGCGAACTCGACAAAGCGCGCGCCTACTCCGACAGTCTGATCAAGAACGCGCCTGACCCGGTCTTCGTCTCCGACCTGGAGGGCAAGATTTTGCAGGCCAACGACGCGGTCTATGAGCTCTTGGGCTTCCGGCCCGACGAGGTGCTGGAGCAGTCGCTTTCGCGCTTCATCAGTCCCGAGGAGACGCGCGAGTTCCTGGCCGCCCTGCGCGAAGTCATCGAGCGCGGCGTGACGCGTAACGCCCGGCTGAATCCCCGCAGCGCCTCCGGCGAGATCATCCCGACGACGCTGAACGCATCGGCCCTGCGCGATACCGATGGGAAGGTAATCGGGGCCATCGGTATCCTGCGCGATATGCGCGCATATGAAAAAGTGCTGAGTGATCTCCAGGAATCCAAGGCCGAATTGCAGGAGAAGATCCTGGACCTGGAGAAGTTTGAGGAGGTGGTTGTCGGACGTGAACTGAAGATGATCGCGCTGGAAAAAGAGGTGGAGAATCTGAAGCGCGAACTGGCGAAATATACTTCCTCTCCTTCTAGCTGGGAGAAGCGTCTATGAGCTATAGTTCAGAGGCCACGCTCAGCGCAGGAGAGAAGACCGATCAGGCGCCCCTTGATGACCTGGAGCAGCTCCAGATCAGGTACGTTAAGTTACAACAGCATGCACAGGCGCTCGAACGGCGCGTGCAGAAGAGCGAGGAACGACGCCGCGCCCTTATGCATATCCTGAGCGATCTCAATGAGATGAACCGCAAGCTCAATGACCAGCGCAAGGCAATGATTCATATTCTGGCCGACTACGAACAGGACCGGCGCCGTATGGAGAAGCAGACCGAGCGCCTGGATAATTCCCGGCGCGCGCTGATGCATATCCTGCAGGATGCGTACCAGTCTAACCTGCGCCTGGAAAATAGCCGCAAGGCGATGATCCATATCATGAGCGATCTGCGCGAGACGACCGAGGAGGTCAAACGCCGTGAGCAGGAGCTGCGGGAGAAGCAGGAGCAACTGGTTCAAGCGGGCAAACTGGCCACGCTGGGCGAACTGACCACCGGGATCGCCCATGAGCTGAATAACCCACTGAACAATATCGGCCTTTTTATCGGCAATGCCATCGATTTGATCGAGTTCAATGCTCTTGAAACCAATCCCGAACGCATCCTGCATGAACTCTTCAGTGCCATGCAACAGGTGCGCAAGGCCACCGAGATCATCACGCACTTGCGCACCTTCGGGCGCGCTGCCTCGGTGAGCTATCAGCCCGTCCTGATTGCCCGGGTCATTACGAGTGCGATCTCGCTGATTCAGGAGCAGTTGCGCTTACGCCAGATCGAGGTGCAGGTAGATCTGCCGGATGAGAACGTGATCGTCAAAGGCAATGCCATTCAACTGGAGCAGGTCTTCCTCAATCTGCTAACGAACGCGCGCGATGCGATCAGTGAGCGGCCCGAGAAACGCATTACCATTACCTGCACGGCCAGCGAGGAACTGGTCGAGATTTGCGTGCGCGATACCGGCCCCGGTATTCCACCGGAGATCGCAAAGCGCATTTTCGATCCTTTTTTCACAACAAAAGAGGTCGGGGCAGGCACTGGCCTGGGCCTCTCCATTACCTACAGCATCATTCAGGAGCACCAGGGCACAATTTCGCTTGAGAATCATGATGGTGAGGGAGCGTTCTTCTTCATCCGGCTTCCGCGAGCGTATGAAATACTGGAAGAGGAGATCACGCATGGATGAGGCGCGTATTCTGATCGTTGACGACGATCCGGCGCTTCTGCAAGCTCTGCCCCAGGCAATTACCCTGCGCATGCAGCGGGTCATCGTTGATACTTCGGACTCGGCGACAGGCGCGCTCCAGCTGGTCCGGCATCAGCAATACGATGCGATTGTGAGCGACATCAAAATGCCCGGCATGGATGGCCTGGCCTTGATCGAGCAGCTTCAAAAGCTTTGCCCGGAGACCCCCGCACTGCTCATCACCGGTCACGGCGAGCGCGATCTGGCAATCCAGGCGTTACGGGTTGGTGCCTATGACTTTATTCAGAAACCGATTGACCGCGATTACTTTATTTCGGCCCTCCGGCGAGCTATCCAAACCTATCAGATGCGCCGCCAGATCGCCAGGCAGCAGGAGGAACTGGAGCAATATGCCAGTTCCCTTGAGCAAACGGTCGTCGAACGCACCCGCGAACTGATTGAGGCAAACGCCGCCAAAGATGTCTTTATTGGCATCGCCTCGCATGAGTTGCGGACTCCCCTGACTACCATCAAAGGGATCAGCCAGATGCTGCGCCGGCGCCTTGACGGCGGGAATGCGGTCGATCCAAAATTTCTGGAGATGCTCAACAGTTCAGTGCGGCGCATGGAGATCCTGGTGGATGAGATCCTGACCACCTCGCTGGTCGATGGGAACCTCTTCGCGCTCCACCTCGGGCCCTGCGACCTGGTGACACTCTGCCGGGAACTTGTGGAGGAGTATGGCAACGACATGGGTCCTTCCCTGAACCTGGAGGTTCTGGAGCTGACGCTTCCCGTTGAGATCGATCGAGAGCGCATCCGCCAGGTCCTTTTGAACTTGCTCTCCAACGCTCGCAAGTACTCACCCAAAAATATGCCCATCACTCTCCGCTTGCAACGCCAGGACAGCCAGGCGCTGGTTTCCGTCATCGATCACGGCGTGGGCATTCCCCCCGAACAGCTTCCGCACATCTTTGAGCGATTCTATCGCGTCCCAGGCATAGACGTTCAGACGGGTTCCAGCACTGGCGTTGGCCTCGGCCTCTATATCGTGCAAAAGATCGTCGAACGCCACAATGGGTGCATCACGGCCGCCAGCGTCCCGGGCGAGGGCAGCATCTTCACGATCTCGCTCCCTTTGCTGCAAATCGAGAACGCGCCGGCCAGCGCTGCCGATGAAATGTGGACCGGGCCATAACGTAAACGGCTCGCCGGGGCGGGTTTGACGATCAGGGGAAACGATTCTCCTGTCATCTGATACAATGGAGCCAGCACTATGCTCCAGCTTCCCGCTGGTATGTTCGATGTTGGAGAAACGTATCAAGATGAACCGCCATCAGAAATCTCGCTCCAAGCAATATACGGCCTTTGGCGCAGAGCAGCAGAAAGCCGGGGCCATCTCAGCGCGTAGAACTGTTCTGATCGCGCTTCTGCTCGCTCTGATTGTAGTTGCAGGGGCGGTGGGCATTTTCGTTTTTAGTCAGTCGCGCAACGGCCCATCCACAGGCAACCAGACGCCGGGGGACGCAGGTAGCCAGCCCACAACAAACGGCGGCCCTACGTTCAGCGTCTCTTTCTCCGGCGCTGTGAGCGGATCGCTGGCGATCACGACCGTGAATAGTTGCGGGCCGGATCAGAACACCCCCAGCTACGTTGTTGATGCAACTGGCAGTATCAACGGCGCACCCTACGAATTTAATATCGAAATTCCCAAATATCAAGGGCCGGGAACGTACAGTACGGTTGGAGCCGGCGCCACAGCGGCTATCTCGCTCACCAATACGGCCCAGGCGCATACCTGGTCGGCGGCACTTGACCAGGCGGGCAGCGTTACTGTGCAGAGCGATGGGCAGGCTGGTACGATCTCTAGCACGCTCACCGACGACCAGGGCCAGAAGACGCAAGTGATGGGTACCTGGTCGTGTGGGTGAAGTTTTGCAGACCGCCTCGCTTCTATCGTACCATACAGGCAGCAATCGATTTTGCTCCCAGCACAACAAAAAGGAACCTGGATACGCAACGTTCTCACGTGCAAACAGTCAGGAAAGGCAGGAGAAATTCTATGACAGAGACGCAACGCACCATTCATATCCACCGCGATCAGTGGCATCTGGCCTGGGATCACAGCATTCCGCCAATTGCCTCGCTGCAATCTGGCAAAACCATCAGCTTTGATCTGCTGGACGCCTCATGTGGGCAGATCGTTGAGGAGAGCACGGTCGAGGCTCTGCGCACACTCGACTTCTCGCGCGTCGACCAGGTCAATGGACCGATCTACGTCGAAGGTGCGCAGCCGGGGGATGCGCTGGAGGTGGAGCTTGTGGATCTGCAACCCGCCACGTGGGGCTGGACTGGCATTATTCCGGGTTTTGGCCTGCTGGCCGATGATTTCCCGGAGCCGGCTCTGAAGATCTGGCATCTTGAGGGTGGGGCCGATGGCTGGGCCGAGTTCGCGCACGGCATTCGCGTGCCACTCGCGCCGTTCTGCGGCGAAATTGGCCTCGCGCCCGCCGCCGATGGCCCGCTTTCGACGATTCCGCCCTACCGGCACGGCGGCAACATGGATACCAAACACCTGACAAAAGGGGCCCGCCTCTTTCTGCCAGTGGAGGTGCCCGGCGCGCTCTTCTCGATCGGCGATGGGCACGCGGCTCAAGGCGATGGCGAGGTGTGCGGCACGGCGATCGAAACGCCCATGCGCGCGACGGTCCGCTTGACGGTGCGCAAAGATGTCCAGGTCCAGGAGCCACAGTTTCTCACGCCCGGCCCGCTGGCTCAGCGCACCAACACGGCGAGCTATTACGCCACCGACGGCATCGGTCCTGATCTGATGGAGGCCGCGCGCAACGCCATCCGCCATATGATCGACTACTTACAGCGAAATTACGGTCTCTCGCGACCCGAAGCGTATATGCTGTGCAGCGTAGCTGTTGATCTCAAGATCTGCGAGATCGTCGATGCCCCCCACTGGGTGGTCAGCGCTTTCCTCCCACTGAGTATTTTTAGCAATCCTGTGCAACCTTAGCCTCCGGGCATCACCCGACAGAGGGCCTGGATGGTCCATCAGCCGGGTGATGCCATCACGCCTGCCGGAATCACCGCCCCCGGCCCTCATTGTTGACTTGGTGATACAGCGTATCTTGCAAGTGTATGAACGACATACGCTACACGCAGGAGAGTCGCATCGGCGGTCCCAGGTTGAGGTGAGAAGAGTGTCAGCATCTGCTTTTCAGGGCGACAATGAACGCTCGTTCGCACTGCATCGCTTTATCAGGAAGCTGGGGACGACGCGCTTAACGGCAGAGCAGTGCGAAATGTGCGCCGCTCCTCTGGCGGGAGTGCAGCGCCATCTGCTAGATCTCGCTCATCACACGTTCCTGAGTATCTGCACGGTCTGCGCGCTCGCCTTCGGTCCGCGAGGAGCAAACGCGGGCCTGTATCGCCTGATACCCACGCGCCACCTCGCTCTGCTGGATTTCCAGGCTACGGATGAGCTATGGGCCGGGCCGGTGAAGATGATCTGCCTGCTGCGCAATAGCGAAACCGGGAGCGTGCTGGCTGTGTATCTCGCTCCCCCAGGAGTGCGGGAGTCGGTGTTCGACCTGGATCGCTGGAAAACGCTGCGCACGGCAAACCCTCTCCTGGAAAGCCTGGAGCCCGATGTGGAAACGTTGCTGCTCCAGCGGATTGGGCCGGCGCCCGCGGCCTATATCGTGCCAATTGACACCTGCGCCCGGCTCATCGGCTTGCTGGAAGACCGCCGGTGGAATCAGGAGGGCGAGCGAGCAATCTGGCAGGCCGTTGGCGCCTTCTTCGCAGATCTCCAGGCCAGCGCCTCTCCGGCGATTACGGTCAATGTCCGGGAGTGCGGACCAGGCGGCGAGGGTGAGCAAGGGCCGGCTGCCGGAAAAGATGTCCGTTAAGCCGGTTTTTAATGAGAGAAATTGATGATGATGGTGAGGTGAAGATATGCCCCGAATAATGACTGTTCAGAATATGCTGGCCGCGAATGAGATGATCGCGGGTGAGATTCAGCGCACGCTGAGCACGCTCCAACTGCGCACGCTCAACCTGATGGGTTCGCCGGGGGCCGGCAAGACGACCCTGCTGGAGCGCAGCATCGAGCGGTTGCGCAGAAAATTAACGCTCGGCGTGATTGCAGGCGACAGCGCAACCAGCGTGGATGCGGCACGTATTGAGGCGGCGGGCGCAAAGGCAGTTCAGATCAACACGCAGGGGTCGAGCCACCTGGAAGCGTATATGATTCTTGAGGCGTTGGAGAAGCTGGACCTGGCCCACATTGATGTGCTGGTGATTGAGAACGTGGGAAATCTGATCTGTCCCGCCGCCTGGAATCTGGGAGAAGATCAGCGCGTGGTCGTCATGAATATTGCAGATGGCGATGAGACGCCCGCGAAATACCCTGAGCTATTCGCGACAGCCCAGGGTGTGGTGCTGAATAAGCTTGACCTGCTCCCGCATGTGGATTATGACCTGGAGAAGGTCCGGCGGCTGATTAGTGGAATCGATGCTCGTCTGCGCATGTTTGAGGTGAGTTGCCTGACAGGCGCAGGGCTTGATGGGTGGTGCGAATGGCTGGTAAGATTCGCGCGCGGCGAGATGGAAGCGACTTCCCTGCCCGCTGCTCGCCCGTTCGCACAAGAGGACACGGGCATCCCCTGGGCGTTCTAGCGCGCTCAACCATCAAGCGAACTTCCTTGCGACCTATCCTCAAGCTGCATCCTAAAGAGAGATGTGCAGGGCCCTGGGCATGGAAGCATTGTAGTGCGCAATATACGCATCGCGCTCAGCCGGCTCCATCAGGGCCAGCATCTCCAGGCGCCTGCGCCTGAGATCCTGCAAGTCGCCCGGCTCTCTTGAGGAGGGATGCGGATTCGAGAATACGCGCTCCCCGCAGAAGACGTTGCGGCGGCGAAACGGCTCGGGCGTCTCCGCTTCAAAGCGGGCACGCAGACCTGGAAAAGCCTCGCAGGCGGGATGATACCATGGCTCCGGTAGCACGTAGATGGGATCGTGCGCCCAGGAAGGGCAGCGTAAGTCATAGCGCCCGGCAAGATATTCTGCCGCTCCCGCGCAGAAGGCCGCCCAGCCGCGCTGCTCCCAGGTGGGATTCTCTGGCATCTTCAGGGGCATGTCCAGCAGTTTCTGCCGCTCATCCGTGTAGTAGAGGAAGAAGGCATTCATGAAATTGCCCACAGCGACGCGGAATCCCTCCTTGCCCGAGGCAAGCTCGTCATAGGCCATCGCTAGCGTCTGCATCTCAAATTTCATGATAGGCCACCTCCTGGACTGTTCATACATGCCCTTCTTTCCTAAGCATACCATAGAAGATCGGCTCTGGCTATCCTTCTGGAAAAAGATCGCGCAATGTCTCTCCTAAACGGTACAGGTATTGCTGGTAGGGATCGGGGAAAAAGCGGTTCACCAGCGCATGAGCCTGCGCGCGCGTCTGAATATTGAGCCGCTGGCACAGCACGGCGATGTCTGGATAGTCTTTGGCAGGCCGCCCGGCCATGAATTTGCACGCCAGAATATAGGCAAAATCGACGGGGATAGAGAGGTGAAGCTTGCGATAGGCCCGAAACAGTCGGGAAGGCGGCAGTTTTCCATACCCCATCTCCAGCAGGAAGGCCGCGCAATCGTCGTTCACAAACATCCGCTCGTCACCGCGCAGGCCATGCCGTTTACCGATCCCCTCGATAATCTTCCTGATCTTCGCTGTAGTGGGCGTGAGGTCGTAGACCAGGCTGGCCTCGCCGGTTCCCAGCAGATCGGTGATAATCACATCGATATCTCTGGTCGGGCGCGTGGTGATGTCCGCGAGCAGCAGGCACGCGCCGCCGACCAGTAAGACGCTGATTGGCTCTGGCCCCGGGAACGCCTCGACCAACGCTGCATCCAGTTCCTCCAGCAGTGCCTCCAGTTCTTCCTTGCTCATACGCGCTCCTGTCTTACGCCGCTCTCTATTGGACGGGCGTTCCAATGCTGCTATCCTACCACAAGCGTTGCCGGCCTGGCAAGGTGTTCCACGCTGCCCCTTTTTGGAGAGCATGTGCAACGTCTGGCCCTTTATGACGTAAGATGAATAGAGACGCGTCGTTGGATGATGTTCTTACGGATTTTTCTGTGACATCAGAAAGCGGGAGATACCGAATCATGAGCGAACACACCAAACTTGGCTTGCTCTCTCTGCTCCTGCTGGCCGCGCTGGGAATTGCAGCTCTCGCACTAGTCAATACGCTTCAGGCGATGCATGATTTTCAGCAGCAGAATAGCGCGACCAGGGCCGGGGATGTCAATGCGATTCGGCCCTGGATGACCATCCGCGTGATTTCTCATGTCTACCATGTCCCCGAAGATTACCTGGACCACTCCCTGAACATCGCCAGCAGCGATTCGCTCCACCAGGCGACGCTCTACGAAATCGCGGCACACCGACGCCAGCCGGTCGATCAGCTTATCCACGCAGTACAACAGGCTATTCTGATCTATCGCAAGGAACATCCTCACCCTTCTCTGCCGCCCCGGCCATTACGGCTGCAAGTGGGCCACCTGGTCCCGGTAATGGGGGTGAAAAATCCTTGAATGCCCTCTTTATCTCCGCCCTCCACCAGTATGGATATCCTGTCCTCTGGGCCATTGTCTTTATTGCCGCGGTCGGCGTTCCCATCTCGGGCAATCTGTTGCTCTATGCTGCGGGGGCTTTCGCCGCTTTCGGCGATTTCAATATTTTCCTCCTTCTCCCTGTAGCAGTCAGCGCGGCTGTTCTGGGAGACGCCACGGGCTATGTTCTTGGGTGGAAGCTGGGAACGCCGCTGCTGGCCTGGCTGGAAAAGAGGGGCTGGCGTTTCCTCTCCCCGCAGTCGCTGGCGCGAGGCCGTGCGTATTTCCAGAGGCGAGCGAACTGGGCGATTTTTCTTTCCCGCTGGTTTATTGTGGCACTTGGGGGACCAATCAACTGGCTCGCGGGCGCGGAACGCTATCCCTACCGCACGTTTCTGCTCTGGGATGTAAGCGGCCAGTTCCTGGGCGCGCTCATTCCTCTGAGCATTGGCTACACCTTTGCCGCAAGTTGGGGAGAGGCGGAGAGCCTCTTCGGGGCGATTTCAGGGTTTGCGCTGGCCTCTCTGGGCATCCTGGTCATTTTTCTGGCGCTTTTTCGGACGCTCCGCGCTCGCCGCGCCAGGGCCGGGACCTCTGCTGGCGAGGCCGCTCACAGAAGCGCCGATCATACATTGCCCGCACACAGGGACGAGGACACGTTCGCTGCATCTCCCCGCGATGCTGATTCGGCGGACGCGGAGACAAAACCGACCATCCTCATTCTGGTCTCGCGCTCCGGCGGCGGGCATCTCAATCTTGCCCAGGCACTGCGCGACCTCCTGGAGGCCCGGTATGACGTGCGGATCGTTGATCCCCAGTCACCCCTGGTGGAGCGTGGCTATACACTGGTCAGCCAGCGGTTTGTACCACTATTAACCTGGCAGTTTGCCCTGACCGACA
>Ga0070740_10002900_pt1 | contig 19146 bp, 20 predicted proteins | sample Coa_R2_FD_67286 | JGI IMG/M metagenome (GOLD analysis project Ga0070740, IMG submission 67286) | Surface soil microbial communities from Centralia Pennsylvania, which are recovering from an underground coalmine fire - Coalmine... | ecosystem: Environmental > Terrestrial > Soil > Unclassified ...
GTATTTGACGTTCAGCCGCGGAGCGCGATTGATCACGGGCCCGGAAGTGGCGGATTCGGGATTGCCGCGGAAACAGTAGGCAAAGAAGGGCGGGAAGGACAGGATGGTGCCGGGGGCCAGCAATGCACCACGCGCAAGGTGGCGTTTGAGGTGTCACTTGCGGCGTGAGCGAAGACCTGCACGGATGCTCGCCGCTGGCCGAAGCCCGCGGACTCTACCGCATGTTGGCCGGCGGTAACACAGTCGAGGGGCTCCGTGAACTGATCGCAGTGCCGCCAAAGATCGAGCGCGCACTTCGCGCCTATGCCCGGAAATATCAAAGAGGCTTCTGGTGTGGAACAAAACCTAAAGTTTAGACAAGCCGTCGTGCGCGAGTTTGAGTGGTTGGTGAATCAGGCCGGAAAGGAGGCCACCTTGAAGCAAGAAAATGCAAGTTCTGGTTAAGGAGCGGCAAATGGAGCAAAGCGTCTGGGGCAGTCTGAAAATTACAGTGAACGGCAATTCAGGCCAACATGCGGCGGAATGCGGGGGGTGCGGATGGTGGCTATGGCCCGGGAGTCAGGCGTACCGGATCCCAGGACTTCGCGGGACGTACTGTTCCGTTGCTTGCGTCGAGACTGCGCTGTTTGGTCAGGAACATTGCCGTTGGTGTGGCGAGGAGATGGCCGGACGGTACATGTCAATTGAATCCCGACTCTGTTCGGAGGATTGCCGGACGAACTTTTGGGCTCATGTATGGGGCGACAGGACGGCACAATGTGGCTCTGGGAAGAGACTCGCGGTCTGGCTACAACGCAAAGAGCCGCGAACATATCGGCAATTGGTGGTCGCGGACTTCCAGCGAGTTCAAATTACACCCACGTATTTGCAATCAGGAGCCTATTAGAGCGATTTTCAGCACGGAAAACAGGCTCCTGCTATGGGGATAGCTTAACCCCTGATTGGGGGTTATCCGTAACAAACATGGGTCTTTCTGGCGAGTCTAAACCTTTAGACTGCGGCGACGGAGCCTCACCACGGCTTCAATGGGGCCGCGCTCCGATGAGCGCGGAAATAGGTAGAGCGTCAGGGCTATGGCCATGCCGATAACGCTTCAATGGGGCCGCGCTCCGATGAGCGCGGAAATCGAAAAGCCGTAGTTTGCCGACCATGCTCTCATCCCGGCTTCAATGGGGCCGCGCTCCGATGAGCGCGGAAATGATGGTTAGCAACGAGCATGGTGAGATGGGTTACCGGCTTCAATGGGGCCGCGCTCCGATGAGCGCGGAAATGGACCGAATCATTCGATTGCGAACAGATTCCGACGCGCTTCAATGGGGGCCGCGCTCCGATGAGCGCGGAAATGCCATGCCCGTTTATCAAAACGAGTTTGAAATTCTTGCTTCAATGGGGCCGCGCTCCGATGAGCGCGGAAATGTGGTACGACCGTCCACGCATACACACTGTCCTGCGCTTCAATGGGGCCGCGCTCCGATGAGCGCGGAAATAATCAACCGTCCGCAAGGTTCGACGATCACCTTCGTGCTTCAATGGGGCCGCGCTCCGATGAGCGCGGAAATCCCGGGAGTTCCTGCGCTTCATTCGGGACATGGTGTCGCTTCAATGGGGCCGCGCTCCGATGAGCGCGGAAATCTTATAGGTTGCGGACGAAACAGGTATAAAACCCTAAGCTTCAATGGGGCCGCGCTCCGATGAGCGCGGAAATGCCGCGCAGCTGATAATGCAGGTATGTTCCGATGGTGCTTCAATGGGGCCGCGCTCCGATGAGCGCGGAAATAGGCCCAACACGATCAGGCCGTGCGTGTTTCCCGGGCTTCAATGGGGCCGCGCTCCGATGAGCGCGGAAATCCGGAAAGCGAAGGCCAAGATCGCAAAGGCAGCCGCGGCTTCAATGGGGCCGCGCTCCGATGAGCGCGGAAATGACTTCGACTGTGTCGTTGAGCCACAGGCATCCCCCCTGCTTCAATGGGGCCGCGCTCCGATGAGCGCGGAAATGCCCGAAGCTCCTTCTCCTTCTTGTCGCGGGCCTTCATGCTTCAATGGGGCCGCGCTCCGATGAGCGCGGAAATGCCCGAAGCTCCTTCTCCTTCTTGTCGCGGGCCTTCATGCTTCAATGGGGCCGCGCTCCGATGAGCGCGGAAATGCGCGAAGTGAAAGAGGGAGGCGCGTCGTGAAGTGGCTTCAATGGGGCCGCGCTCCGATGAGCGCGGAAATTTTCTGATTTTGGCGCAGCGCTGCCGTCGGCAGCGGAGCTTCAATGGGGCCGCGCTCCGATGAGCGCGGAAATGGCGAACCATGATCGAAGGAAGCGAGGAAAACGAGGCTTCAATGGGGCCGCGCTCCGATGAGCGCGGAAATAAGGCAAAGCCGCTTGATGCTCCGGTGCCACCGTTGAGCTTCAATGGGGCCGCGCTCCGATGAGCGCGGAAATAGCCGCTCTCAGAACCCTCTAATTGTCAAAGAGCTACAACCAACGGCGCGAGCGCTCCAGTCGCCGGCCACAAACTCTGCGTTATTCGTGAGCATCCTGCGTCGCAAGACCCATGGCTTTCTTACTGTTACCGCCTTCGAGCGGGTACCGCTCAATTTCCATCACCTCACCGCTCGCGTCAGCCTTCACCGCGCGGCGATAAATAGCGTCACTCCCTCCTCCCTTTCGACCGCCCCAAGCTGTGAGCGCGTAGGGTTGCCTACCGGGTTACGAAGACCGGGTATTCCCCAATTTCGCCTTTTAGAACGCGAGCCAGCAGTCTCGCTTGAATTTCAAGCAAACGGCGGTAGCTCACACGATATTCAAAAAGCGGATGGGTCACAAGCGAATCCATTCGTAGTTCGTACGAACGGAAGAACGCTTTCCTTCCCGCCGGCGTTAGCGCAACCGCAGGTCCTGCTTGCACGAAATCCTTGGGAGTCACCATGCGCGTGTTGATTGCGGCGAGCACAGCTGAATCCGCAATTAACGGGCGGAACGGCTCCATCAAATCGAGAGCCAACGCCGGCCGACCGAAACGTGGTTGGTGATAGTAGCCGAGGTAAGGATCGAATCCTACGGCATAGCAGGCAATCGTCAGGTCTTTTACGAGCAAACTGTAACCGAGCGAAAGGAGCGCATTGACGGCATCCCGGGGAGGGCGGCGATTCCGTCCCGCAAAATCGAAGCGAAACTGAGACTCTTGCTCTTCTTCGTTATCCACTTTGATCATGCCCGCGAAGCTTTGGAAGTACAGCCGCGCGCCGTTGCCTTCAATGCCCAACAGTTCATCCAGGCTCTGAGCGCGTTCGGCGGCTTCGGCCATACGCTTCAGCGCGGCCAGATCATCCGCTTGCGGTTCGAGGTGATTGCGCTGAAGCATCGTGCGCTGGTTGCGAATCTTGCCAGCAACCAGCTGGCGCGCCAAGGAAAGCGAAAACCAGTCCTCTTCGGCGAGGCGGAACTGTGTCCGACGGAGGAAGATATTTTTCGAGTTGAGTCCTGTCGTGATCCCGTAGAACCATCCGCCCTGCGAGAAATAGCAGATCGGGGTGCCCACTTCGCACAATGCCTGAATGGTTTGCGTCGAAAGCTGAACGTTGCCCATCACGTTCAACTGGCAAATCTCGCGAAGCCTGACTTCCTGCTTCTTTTCATCCCTATCGCGAATTTGCAGCACTGCACCGCTCTTGCCCACACGCGCGCCTTGGGAATTCAGATAAAGCGGCCTCAGATCGTCGCCAGGCGTGATCAGTTGACGCGGCTCTTTCTCCGCAGGTGTCTGGCTCGCATGTCCGTTGCTGTTCGCAAACAAGCCGAGTTGAACAGCCGGCCTCGGCTCAGTTTCTGGCAAACGGCGGAGCCAGTTGGTTTCGTCCGGCAGGCAAATGCCGACGAGCGAGCAGCCAGGACACTTCGGCGAGTCCACGAGCGGCGGCGGGATCGTGCCGAACCGCGCCAACTCCCAGGCCGCTGCAATCGTGCGGTGCGTTTCGCTCATCAGTTGTTCGTCAAATTCGACGCGGACTCGTTGACGAGTTTTTTGGTAGTAGACGATGCCTTCATCCGAGCGATAGCCATTCTCGTGAAGGATGAGTCCCTGGACGGCCAACTGAATGCGATCCGTGGGCCACAATTCTATGCCCTGCTCCGTCTCTCGCGGCGCGCCGTGCTTGTAATCGACCGGCGTCACCACGCCTTCTGCGGCCTCCAGCAGGTCCATCTTGGCGATGACGCGATGCTGTTCGCTGGAGAGCATAACGGATCGGGAGTGGACTGTTTCTCCCCGGGCGTCTTCGGGTTTGGGCAATTCGGTCGTTTTTGCGTCCACACGGTCGTGTTGTGACTTGCCTTCAACCGTATCGGCGCTTTCCCGAAACAGCCCTTCCACCCATTCGTAGAAGAATAGGCGGGGACAATAAACGAACTCGTTGACCATTCGCGCGGGAAGATAATCGGGTAGGCGATCGCGCACCGCGTGCCTGCGAGCGTCAGGCTCAGCGCCTTGTGCATTCAGATGTTGGTCAGGAAGTGCGCCCACGGCACAGTCCTAGGCTCACGCTGTGACATCCTGCTTGCACGATTATGGTATTACCGGATGGGTTAGCAACGTCGCGGGCGGGCGTTCTGCCGAAAAAGTAATCCCATCCCTGCAAACTGGTGCCGAGGAGCTTGGCCGCGGGTGTCGGTATCCGCGCCACGAAGACCTGGCATTCGCCAATCGAGTTTCGCGCGGAGATTAGACGACGATGCAGGGAGCGTCGACGGCGGAATACGCTTTGCCGAGCGCGGTAATGACGCGGTCGCCGCGGCCTTCCGCCGGACCAAGGTCCACGAAGAGCACTTGGTCCTCGTCGTGGTGAATGATGTCCGAAAGCTGGTTGCGGCAGCGGACCAGGTCCACCGGCGTAAGCTGGCATTCGAACACCGAATACTGCAAGTGATCACCGAAGCCGCGCATCACCTTGTGCACCTTGCGCAGCCGTTTGTCATCTGAGATGTCATAGCAAACCAGATATGAAGTCCGCATCGCGTATCACCCTGCCTGGTTCTTAACGTTCGCGTCCTCCGGGACAAACAGTCCCATGCCGAAGTGACTGGAGTGGCCAAGGCAGATCGGCCCTCTTACCGGGCGGGGAAAGGTGAGCCGAAAGCTGCCGCTGGTCCGCCGGCCGCCATCATCGCCGGTCTTCTGGCGAAACCGGCGAAACTCGATCGGACGAAGTTGTTTCTGGCCGATGCGGAATACGCCGTTGGCATCGGTTATTGGCTCTACCCTGATCGCGTCCAGAGTCAAGTCACGAAGGTCATCTCGCCGACCGAGAAACCTCCTTAACTCCTCCTTGAGGACCAGCGTTAGGAATGCGACGCGGTTGTTCCAGACTTCTTCGGGATCGCGCTTCGTTCCACGCTTCTTCAAGTAGCGGGTCGCGATAAAAGGAGTCGCGGAAATCCAAGATTGGGAACAGCCGCAAGGCCCCTTATCGTACTCGTCCAGCCTGCCGAGTCCCAGAAGCAGGACGCGCAAGGGATGGCGGGACCGAATCTCACCGAGCCCGTTGAGTTGGTTGAGACAGTCTAGAGCTCTTACTTCTCCAGGACAGAAGCCCTCTGACGCGATGACCGTGAGATGATCGAGGCGACCGTCTTTGTCTTCGTCGGTGGGCAAGTAGTAGGCGTGACCGTGGCCGCTTAGCGGATGGGACATGTCGTCCTTTCCCGCGAAAATGGCCGATCTTGCCTTCGCACCGTCAGGCTGAGCGAACTGTCTGCCGTAAATACCCATCAACCTGCGGCGCGCAGACTCCGCAACTGGCAGGGCCTCGGTAATGAAGGGCAGCACGGTGGAATCCAAAGCGAAGCGTGCCACTTGAGGGGCCAGATCTCTGCCGGAGCGCGAGACGCGGCGCACTGGCTCGATTTTGAAACAATCCCGCCAGCGCGCGTATGGAATCCACTGCGAACCAGGAGGGTCAGACCAATTCTTCTCATGCAGCTCAAGAGTTTCCATGCAAAGATGCCAGTCGGGATCGTAGAGCGGAGTCGGGACAGTCGTCTTGGTCTTGCCTCGTCCTGAAATGCCCTCGTGTTTGGGCGTATGTTGGTTGGTAAACGCTGTATCCGGCTTGGCACACAAGACCCGGACGATTTCGCAGTTGTGCGGCGCTCCGTTGCCATTAATCGGACGGCAATTCACCGCTCGCGCGGCTTCCGCCGCCTCGCTATCGCCCAAGAGGCAGGCGCTGCACCAGGATTCAGCGCGACCGAAGAAGTTCAAGTGGGCTAACAGAAGTCCGAGTTTGTCATGCTGTTGAGATGACAGCGTGGGGTCAGGCCAGAGCATGACTACGCGTGCGTCACGTGGGAGACTGACGAACGTATCGAATACGAGCGTCTTTGCCTTTTCAGTCTCCGCAGGTTTCCAGTTTTTGAACCACGGCATGTAATGGCGAGTGTGCCCAGTTCCGACCGGCGGCAGCACAAATTGTGGTGGAGCGGCCAACGCGCGCAACATTAACTCAACCTCCGGAAGGCTGAGCTCGTCATCAAGTTTTCTCTTCCACGTTGCGATCAACGCCCGCAAAAAGCGCCATGGCGATGGAGGCCATTCGGGTACACCCTCATTGACATGCCGGCCCCAGGGTGTGGCATGAAAGCGGCCCGAAGGAAAACTCAGTGCGACGCCAATCATTCCTCCGTCTCCTCTTCAGCCTCCTCGCTCTTCCCCTTTGCTGGCCTAGCCGCCGGTTTCCAGTTGACGGTGGTCACGCCAGCGAACTTGGGTTTGCATACACCGATCAGTCGCTGGCACTCGGATAGTAGCTCCGACTCATCTGGGATGTTAAATCCGGATGGCTGCGTGGCCGTCAAGTCGCCGACCGGCTTCAAATCGCAGGCCGTGCGCAACCGCAAACCTGTCGAGAGAAACCGACGGATTTTGAAGAGCGCCAGCGCAACAAGCAGTTGAGTTGCTTCGTCGCCGAGCGCGTAGCCGCGCAGCAGCGCAAGATCGAGATTGAAGTACGCCGCTATTTTGTGCGCGATGAACTCCGTCCGGGGGAAAGGTACGTTCCCGTACCCTGTTTTCGCATCGAGGCCGAGGGTTTTGGGGCTGGGCAGGATGTGATCAACCTTCGTTCCTCCACTCTCAACAGCTTGAACTCCACTCGCTTCGATAAATCCCGAAAGCGCCCTGGCCATACGGAGTCTTCCTGCGACTTTTTCAAGAAAAAGGCCGTGAATGACGGAGTTGGCGTCCCACTTAAAAACCGCTTGGCAAAACTTTCTTAGGTCGAGAACGCCGGGCACATCAGATTCTTCGTCGTCCTTTTGGTCTTTCTTTCCCCGCTTTTGCGTGGGTTTGAGCCCCAAATCCTTCATGAAAGCTTCGCGAAACTGCTTAGTGGCTTCTGTCTCCAGTCCTTCCCATATGTATGGCGAATTGAGCCGATGGAACTCTTTCAGAGTGTTGGTCTTTCCCAAATCACCACAGTCAATACGAACAAAAGGCAAGCCCCTCAGTTCGGCGATTAAGTCGTCCTTTGCTTCGTCCCAGCAAGCGAGTTCCATACGGTTGGCCACGGATTGCGCGGACTCAACCAGCAACATTTCCGTGCCATCAGGCAGCGTGTAGCGCGCCGCCCCCAGGTCAGGGAAACCGGTGGGTTGAAACCGATCACCCTGCAGCGGTCGAAGCCGGGCTTCCATGAGCAATCGTGGGCTGTTTTGCAGTGCGGTGTACTCTATAGGCATGGCTGGGCATTTCCTTTCGTCATGGAATTTGGAATTCGGTCGCGGGTTCGCGAATGACGAGCTTGCGCAGATGGTTTATGGACGCATGGCTGATCGGAAGCAGCAGCGCAGCCGCTAATCGCACGCCATCCGCGCCGAGACAATCCAATTCCTTCCAATCCGAATCGCGCACAGCGCCGCCAGTGCGAGGGTGTGGGAGCGGCGACAAACCAGAGGCGCGCAATCGGCGCATCGCGATCTGGCACGCTTCGCCAACCCGGCCTGCTATCAGCAAATTGACGATGGACGGCTCCGGTTTAATCGCTATGGACAGGCCATTGACCGTAAGCGGCTCCGGCAGGAAGAGCAGCTTTAGCAGGGCATAAGCGCGCGGCAATGGCGGCGCATCCTTGTCAGCGGTAGTGCTCAACATGCAGGGTGATTGCCGGACCGACATCAAACCCCAGAGCAAGTCTTCGATGCGTTGCGGATCGAGTTCACCCGCCAGAAACCGGCTGATCGCACTGATCGATGCGAAATTGGGGGCGGACAAAGGAAGACCGGTGCAGCCGTTTCGTTCACCATCCATGAACCGGCGGCGAAGGACCGCAGCGAGATTAGCCGGCAGACTGGCGGAATTCCATACAACTGCGCGCTCCTTCTCCGCCCACTTCCAGTCAAGCGCGCCGTCCTTACCGCGCCGTCCCTCGACCGGTTCGAGATTGCATCGCAGCGGGCCGATCTTCCGCTCGTGATCCTGGATGCCGGCCAGCGCCAGGGCGACCTCGAACTCCCACGAGTTGTCATTCGCTGCGCGGACCCAATCGGATGTCAAGCCAGTGATGGGCGAGACTGTGCGTTTGTCAATCTTGCCAGCGGACAGGGCAAGCGCACTTTCGGCGTGCCCCAAGGCGATAACAATTGATTGGAAAAACCCCACACCTCCATACCGGCAAAAAGCAAAGATCGCTTCGTCAATCCTTCGCAAAGCAGCCTTGAATCGAAGCGGTACATTTTTCTGCTCCACGCACGCGGACCGATAACGATCCAGCCAATCATCGAGCTGGCGGATGAGATCGGCGTCTCGGCGCTCGATCACCGGGAATTCCCCGAGTAAGGCCGCTGTATTGTAGTTTTCGCCCCCTACGCGACCCTTGACAATCGCATATCTCTGAAAAGCACGGATACCGCGGTCAACACCCAACGCAGAGACAGCGCGTGCCATGTCGACGCCCGATTTTGCCTTCCTACCGCCGTATTCCGCCCTTCCCTCGCGCAAGAGTGCCTGTACCTCGTTCCACGTCGCCAACCGGCTCCACAATGGGAGCCAAATTTCCGACCCCGCCTCCTCTTTGTCAGCCAACTCTTGCTGCGTAGGGCTCATCTTCATCTGAAATGGATAGCCTGCCTTGACTTCGGCGTTCGGGGGCAGCTTATTAACCGCTGCCGCAGCGAACCCAACGCAACCCTCCAGAGCCAAGACAACATTCCAGGGGTTTGACAGTGACTCGCGTTCCATCCCTTGAGTTGCATTAGGCCCTCCGACTGCTCCCGAATCGTAAAGAGAGGAAGTTCGCTTAGAGACTAGTTCTCGGGTTGGATCGCCATACAGGCAGTTTTCAAGCTGCTGGCGGCTGCGTTCAACTATTGAAGTCCCACTTCCTTTGCCCCCGCGCTGAACATCAAAATCAGGCAAAACATCCCACAGGTTCTGCATGAAATTGTCGGAAAAATGAGTATTCCCGTCACTACCGCCGCCGCTGCCTAAAAGAGGAGCAAACTTCTTCGCCGAGACCACCGCCGCGCAGTCGATCCAATCGACCAGAGTCTCGGAAGCAGTCGAGCGAAGGTGGGTTATAAACTCCCATTTCTGCCTACTCATTTCTTCCTTCGAAACGATCTTTGCAAGAGCAAGCCGGCAGGTATGGAGAGCATCCCGGTAAGATGCGAAACGTTTGCTAGACGTAGCGAGAATGGCCTCAACCACCCGTGGACCGGTCGGCGTTTTACTGAAGCAGAGGGTGTCAGGAGTCCAGTTCACAGCGAAAAAGTCATTTCCGCTCCAAGGAACGACAATCGGCGTCGGCTTGTAATCATTCAGGAAGAACTTCACCAGCGTCTCGCGATCTGTGAACATCTTGCTGTGTAGGACGAACACCTCGCTGAACCAGCAGCCACGGGCCTGCGAATCCTGCTCGCCCACCAGGCGAAGTACTCCGAGCGCCTTCAAATAATTCCTCAGCGGTTCTGGCGTACAGCCGTTTAGCAGTAGCTCAGGCATTTTCGGTGTCCGGACTACGGTTGGTTCTGCTGGCCCGCATGTCGGCGGCGCGCAAAAGTGTTTCCAAGTAGGCCACCCGGAGAGGACCCAGCTTGTCACGCAAGCACAACATCCGCTCCGCCCAGCTTGGCTGCCCATCGAACGGCTCTATTTCGCAGAGGCCGAGCTCCATCGGCTCCAGCGAGAGCTTCACGGATGGCGCGGTCACGCCGCCACCCAAGTCAGTCTGCTGTAGTTTGTCATCGTCCCAGACCCCGCGCGCAAAGCGTCCGCCGTTAGGTGCGGGTCTTTCTCCCGGCAATGAGCGAATGGATAGGCGCACTTTGCCATGATGCGCGGCTATTAGAAATGCGACCAGATTTAACTCGTCGTCGGCTAAGGCTGCAAGCTGAGGGTGAAGACGCTGCAACACGGCAATGGCCGAAACCAGCTCGTGTCGAAAGTGCTTGCGTTCGTATGCGCGCCAGAAACCAGGATCATCGAGCGCTTTGTCCTTCCACCTTTTGCCCGGCGCCTTCGCCACAAACCGGTTTCCACGCCAATCTGATGGCCGTTCCCGCCGTTGGATAGTTTTGCCCTTCTGCTCGAATACCTGGCCATCGTCAATCGCACCCTGAAATACGTCGTGCGCCTTCCCAAGGTCATGCCATCGTGCTGCGATCTCCAACGCATTGGACTCGCAATACTCCAAGGACACTTTGCGAAGAATGGAATCCAGCTCCTTATAGACTTTATCTGTGTGTTGTGCGATGGATTGCCAGTCGTTTTCGGACAGTCGATCATCGTCATTTGCTTCCTCTTTTTCAGTGGCACCAGGGGAAACGAGCGGCACTTGGCTCGTGATATCGGAGCTCCAGCCCCGGTCTGTTGCGTATCCTCCAGCGGAAACATGCAGCAAATAAATCTGGCCGGGATAAATGCGGGATGTTTCGGCGCGAACCCACTCATCGTTAAGGTAGTCCCATCGGTAGACCAGCTTGCGTCGTTTGGCGTCTTTCAGAAACGGCTTGAATTCTCCAATCGGCACGCGGCAAAGCTCGTCCCTAGCGGGTCGAGACATTTCGGCGGAAGGTTCACCATCCCATTCGCGCCAGAAGACCTGAACATCCGAATCTTCAACTTCACGGACGTAACGGTCGATGTCGATGTCATTTCCCGCCAGATCAGGGGTTGTGTCGAAGAGGTCAATGAAATCCTTCCGGCGGATCACCCATTTATGCTCGAAGGGTTGTTGATGCGGTGCGCCCTCCAGCGATTTCGGTCCCACATCCTTCAAACCGCTTAACAGTTTCTGCACTTCTAGCAAGTCTTCAAGTTCGTAGGGATGGCGGAGCTTTTCTTGTAGTTCCTTCTTGCTGGGCAAGTCGATCCACAAGACGCGAGCGGTCTCGTTCTCTAGTCCTCGCCTATTGCAACGGCCAAATCGTTGTACCAATGATGACCAGGGCGCAAGCTCCGTGAACAGCGTGCGAGCGCTCACATCCACGCCGGCTTCGACCACCTGCGTACTGATGACAATCGTCCCGTGCTCGTTCGGCTTGGCCAGTAAGCGCATGATCTGCGTTTGGCGGTCCCGTGGGCGAAATTGGGAATGGATCAGAAGCGGATCAACAGGGATCTTAGCCTTCTTCAAGGTGGCTCGAACGGCGTCGTGCAATTCTCGTGCTCGCTTCACCGTGTTCACCACAACAAGAGTTCGGCCCTTAGTTTTCTGGTGCGCCTCAACGATTTCCCGGGCCAAATCCTTGCAATCGCCAATCGTAGCCTTGGCTTTATCCAGTGGTTTTTTGGCATCGTAGGTGTTGTGCAATTCTTTTGCGTTAAAGTCCTTTTCTTCCAATCGGGTTACGGGCAGCGACTTCACTCGCTTTTTAAAATCCACCGTTTCGAGCCAGGCCGAGTCCAGCGTCGCGGACATCCACCATGAGTAACAGACGTTGCCCCCGGCAGTAGCTCGGAACGCCTCAAGCTGCGATGTCGTCGCCAAGCCGCTGCCCATGAGCTGAATTTCATCGAAAACCCAAAGGCAGTCCGTGTGCAGCAGACCAAAGTGCATAGGCCAGCGGTAGCGGCTCATGCCGTATCCGCGGTTCAGAGCACGAGACAGAAGCATGTCCTGCGTGCCGATGAGAATGGCTGCAGCTTCTGGATGAACTTCCCAATCCTCGGTTTCTTCACCTCCCATCAACACGTGGACACCAACCTTGCCATCCAAGGTGAGGTGCCATTTGTAGCTCTCCGCCACGATTCGGCCGCGCTTCCCTCCGTCGGCAAGCCCCCGGCTCACCTTGCCAGCAAGCATTTCTGAGGCTTCCAACCAGTCCAATGCGCAGTCCCTAGTTTGTTCGACAAGCGTACGCATAGGCAGGCAGTAGACCAGCCGGCGCGGCGTTCGATCGGGATTTTCCTTGCGTTGCCAGAGCCACGCGAGAATTGCGGCAGCGGTTTTGCCGCATCCCGTAGGAACATGAATCAACCGGCTTTCAACGGGAGGTTCTACCAGGGAAGTCTGATACTCATAGGGCGTTTTGCCCGTAGCTTTCTCAAAGAACGCTTCAAAGGCTTGGCTGGGCATAACTGAGAAGGGGACGATCCCCGCGCGGCTCATTGTATCAGCCAGATCCGGTCTCGCGGGATGACGTGCTTATCTTGACAACAGAAACAGCAATGGGCATCCGGCACCCGCCCGCACAGAAGACACCGTAGTACTTAGTGGCCATCGAAGTTCCCTACGTTGATCGATCAACGGTTCTCGTACTCGGTCAGGGCGTTCCCGCACTTCTCGATGTAATCCCACGGCGCGCCACGCATCACATCTTCCCATGTCAGCACGATAGTCGGATAGGAGCCGAGCTCATGCTCCTGCCATTGGACTTCGAGTTCCATCTCTGGCGGCGAAGAATGTTTCGGCTGGCTGAAGACCATTGCTCTGTTGCGCAAGGTGCGTCATCGCGGAACCTTGAAGGTGGACTGGATCTTTACGTTCGCGTGCGCGGCTTACAATCTGGTGCGCATGCGTAACCTGATGGCCGCTGCGGCTGTGGCGTAGTAAGTCCGGGCCGTAGTGTCTCCGCACGGCGCTGAAAACGCTCACCGAGAGGCGCCCGGCAGCGCGGAACCCGCGCGAAAGCCCACTCGCCGCTCGCACATAACGCAAACGAAGATAGAAATCGGCGCCCCCACTCAATTTTTCAGCAGCCTGCTAGGACGCGAAACGTATCGAGCGCCCTTCGTAGGTGACTCACGCTGCGCGCGAAGCGATCAAACTTCCAAACGGCTACCACATCGAACCGGCGCTTGTGGGCATCGGCCAGGAGCCTGTCCAGTTCGGGCCGCCGATCTTTCGCGCCAGATATACCCTTGTCCACGTACTCTCCGGCGGCCGCCCAGCCCCGGCGCTCGCAGTATTCGCGGAGTTCCCATGTTTGCATCGTCGGGTCCTGCCCGTTGTTACTTGTCGAAACCCTGGCATAGATCGCTGCTTTCATACACCATCTCCTTTTTTGCTCCAAATCCACGTCAAAGACTCTTTCGAGAAATCACGCGGGGATTGCGCCGATAATCCCGCATGTATTCCCGGCGATGCTTTCGCCACTCTGGGCTGACCGCGTAAGCCTTTTGTTGGCACTCCTGCTTGCAGTAGTTCTGGTGTGCGAATTTCGCAAAGAACCATGATGTGCACCACTTGCAGGGTCTCACGCGCTCCAGCAAGCCCAATTCTGAGAGCCGCACCATGTACATTACAGCCCGTTCCTCAGATGGAAGGACGGCAGGCGGTTTGGCCTCCACCAGCCGCGTTTCAAGTGAATCGTGAATTCGAAGCCTGTACACATAGCGGCGCAGCATTTGATTGGTCTTTCTAAGGAGCGGTATGCGAGCGAGTCGCTCCACCTTCGTCGGTTCCGGCTGCTTCCGCCGCAGTTCCTCCGCTGTTTGCAAGTAAATGAGGAGTGCCCGCACACGCTTGAACTCTGGAGTGCAATCCTTCGCGGTGACGCTGCGCTTCCTCCTCGGAAACTCATTGGTCTGAAGCCAGAGGACCAACTGTTCGGCTTCAAACTGTCCGAGAAACTCTCTCTGGTGTAACGAATGGCGTCGTGTCATAGACCTAGTCATGATACTTACGTATCGCATGCTTTGCAAGTGTTATTATTATTTGTGGCGGGAGGTTGCTGATGTCAAAGAATGGCAGGGCCCAAATTCGTAAAACAGCGGGTTTGACGCAGATGAAGCTTGCCGGACTCGCGGGCATCTCGCAGGCGCGCATTTCTTCCTGGGAAAACGGAGACGCAGAGTTGACGCCCCAGGACATTGTAGAAATCGCGAAAGTGATCCGCGAACACCTTGGCCGTACACCACAGTTCAGCGCCGTTGGTGATCTTGTCCGCGCCCTAAGCACTGGCGATCCGGCGAACTCACGTCAACGGTTCACGGTTCGAGCGCGTTGTTCAGGAAGCGCGAAGGCGGGTCTAAAGGTTTAGATGAAGAAGCCTAAATATCAAACTGAAACGCCGGTTGACCTGGTACGTCATCAGCGCATGTGCGGAATCTGCCGGCATGAAGATCGTGCGGAAATCGACCAGGATTTTCTGCACTGGAAAAACCCGACGTTGATCTGCCGCGAGCGAGGCATCGCGGACCGCTCTACGATTTACCGCCATGCGCACGCGACGGGCCTCTTCGAGCGCCGGCGCCGCAACGTCCGCGTGGTGCTGGAGAAGCTCCTTGAGCGCGTCTCTGAGGTGGTTGAAATCAACGGCTCGGTGATCGTCCAAGCCGCAACCGCCCTAGCGCGAATCAACGGAGCAGGGCAGCTCATCGAGCGCCGCGAGACCGTGAACTTGAACGAGCTGTTTGATCGGATGACGCAAGACGAGCTCGAAGCCTACGCCAAAGATGGCGTGTTGCCTGCGTGGTTTACTGGGGCCGTGGGAGCAACGCAAACGCGCGATGGCGAGGATGTAAATGACTAAACATCAATGGGATACAACGAGTCTGCCCGAAACAGTAAGCCCGGCCGCCTTCCCTATTGGCAGTGTGCACTCACGAGCGGCAGCGCGCGCGGTTGCCGAAGAACGCCGAGCACGTTCGAAGCGTTGGATAGAGTACGACCTGCGTTTCCTGACCACAGAGCGAGCGCGAGAAGTTCTTACAAAGGCTGGAACTGCGATACCTGAGAACTGCGATCCGAGGTATCTGCGGATACGCATTCACTACTAGGGTGTGGCGCGTTCTCGCTGAGAAATTCGGCAAGAAGCCCGAGGTAAACTATGATCCAAGACGCTCCAGCGAAAGCAAGGCCCGGGGAATTCCCCCTGGGCAGTATCAAGTCCCGCGCGGCTGCTCGGAGATTGCTAGAGAATCAACGCTCCGCAGACGATTGGAAAACGGTCACTGTGCACTTCGAAAGTGTCGAATGCGCGAAGGAGCTTGCGCGCCTATTCGGCCAGCGCGGCATACGGCTCATCGACGCGGAGACAGGCAAAGAAATTTCATTGGATTGATGAGATTGCTCGCGGTGGAAGGTTGAAGCCGTAAGGCCAGGCTTACCGCCCCGAGCACGGCAGGTGCTGGGGCTTTGCGACGAGTGAAGCTCCCGGCTTTTTCCGTTTTGTTTTTGAGTGGCATCTAAAACGCGAAAGCCCGCGCTGAGAACGCGGGCTCGCAAATCCTAGGAGAGATCGTATGCAATCACCGGCTGACCAGTCGGAGAAAGAGGCGTTTATGCATGCCTGAAAAGAACTCTACAGTACAAAGCAACATAGCGTCAAGAGAAAAGCGAAACCCCGGCTTTGCACCAATCCGCCGCGGACTTCTCGAGCATTGGGCCGAGATGTCGGTTAACGCCAGAGCCTTCTATATCTGGCTCCATCTCACGGCAAATTGGTCTGGTCCTAAACGGGGATGGGTTGATGCCAGCTTCGAAGACATGGCGGGCGGGAATGGCTGGAGCGTGAAAACCGTCCAACGCACAATCGAAGAGCTTGAGGCGCTGCCCTTCATCGAAGTTGAACGAGCAACCAGCCAGTATCGGTTAACGCGAATCAGAATCCTCAAGTATGACCGCGAGGAAACCGATTCTGCTGAGCTCACCAGTGAGCCGAGCGATTCTACTGTGGACAAATTTGACCGCACCTCGCCAGAAGGTGTGGACAGAGCTATGGACAGAGGTGTGGACAAATTTGACCGCACCTCTGACCGCACCTCTCCTCCTATCTTGCAGAGCCAACGTGATTTGCAGCTCCCTAAGAAGGTTAAGAAGTTAAGAAGTAAAGAAGAAAGGCTGACGCCGGACGTCCGGCGTCGGAAAGACGCCGAACAACACGAACCTAGCAGGAAGAGCTTTTCGCCTTCGGCGAAGAGAAAAAAACTCGTTGCGCGCCTTGAGCATGCAGTTCGCCGGAATGGGAACGAATTCGATGGTGAACTCGATGCCGAGGAATTGGCTGCTTTCAAGGCCACTCGATACGAAGTGCGCGATCCGGCGCAGTTGTCCTGCGGGTTTGTTTGGACCGTCGTTGATGTTTTCAGGGATCACCAGGGCGAATCGCTTTCGCCCGGCATTTTGTGCTCAAAAATCATTGATCGCTGTGTGTCAGAGCAGAGTGCCTGCAAGAAGCTTGGTGCGGATCCGAGCGAGTACTTTTGGCCGGTAGATTTTCAGGATCATCGAGACAGATTGAGGGCCGAAGAGCGAAGGGCTGAAGCGCAGGGAGGGCAATCATGCAAGCAAACCTGAAATCCCCAGGCTGCTCGAATGTGCGTGGCCTTGAGGCAACGGATGTTCGGGGCTTGACGAAAATCCTCTTTCTGGTTGTCGCGATCATGGCCAAGTGCGATGCCGGGGGAGTTGAGATACCCGAAGACTTCATTACCCACTTTGGGGTGGTGCGCTCAGTTCTCATGCGGAAGTGCATCGGCCCTGATTACACCGAGGGCCAATTCCGCAAGTTCTTTGACGTGCTGTTGAAGTGCGCGGGCGAAGAGTACGGAGCAACACCGGCCCGAATGGAATCGCTCGAAGCAGCGAATCAGTTCGTCCAGTGAGGGTGTTCCAAAAACCCCTTCAACGGGCAAGCTGCAACCTGTTGAAATTTCGTGATCCGCAAAAAACGTTTAGAGTGTTCCAGAAAGTAGTGATTTTGGAAGAAGCCGCGCGCTCCGGCCTGGAGTAGAGCGCGAACCCGGCCCGCTAGCCGGGAATCCTGGAGAAGAGAAAGGGGAATGGGGCGATGAGTGACTGACCGAGAAAAAGAACTCCAGCGGCTTGGCGCGAAACTCGACCCCGCATTGAAGGGCTGGATCGATCGCGTGATCGTGCCAGCCCTTGTGCGTGAGTACATCGCAGAGAAAGCAGGGAATTGCCTTGCGAACCCTGCACGAGCTGTGGCACAGTCCGATACGACAGACAGGCTTTCAGCCGAGGGGGTCCAATGACCGTACTCCGCTGCGCCATCTACGCGCGCTTTTCGAGCGACCGCCAGAGTCCCACCAGCATTGCGGATCAAATCAGGAAGTGCCAGGAGTACGCAACTCGCCACGGCTGGACAATTCTTCCCGAACACGTCTATTCCGATGAGGCGATCAGCGGAGCGAGCACAGAACGCGAAGGGCTCCAGCGCCTTCTTGCGTCTGCAACCAGTCCAGCGCGGCCGTTCGACTGCATTTTGATTGACGACACTTCGCGCCTCACCCGGAAACTTGCGGATGCCCTGAATCTCTACGAGAAGCTCACCTTTGCTGGTGTTCGCCTCGTGGCGGTCTCCCAGGGCGTGGATTCTGAGAACGCCCAGGCTGAACTCCTGATCGGAGTGCACGGCCTCATTGATGCCGTGTACTGGCGCGAGCTCGCCCAGAAGACTCACCGTGGAATGCAGGGCAGGGCATTGGCTGGCTTCGCCACTGGCGGCCGATGCTTTGGGTATCGGAGCGTGAAAGGCCCGGACGAGACGGTACGCTTGGAAATCGAGCCGAGCGAAGCGGATACCGTGCGGCGAATCTTCGAGCTCTACGCCAGCGGTCAAAGCCTGAAACGGATTGCCTGGCAGTTGAACTCGGAAGGTGTCAAATCTCCCCAACCGCAGAAGGGCCGTGTCTCGCGTTCATGGTGCGTGTCATCCGTGCGTGTCATCCTGAAAAACGAACGGTATCTCGGGAAACTGGTCTGGAACAAGAAACGCAAAGTACGCGTACCGGGAACCGGCCGGCGCGTGTACCGTCCTCGACCGGAGTCCGAATGGATTACCACGCAGACTCCACACCTTCGGATCGTCACCGATGAACTGTGGACGAGGGTAGAGAAACGCTTCGGAATCGTTCGCCAACTCTGGCAACGCGAAGGGAACCGGCCGGGGCTGGCACGTGGACAGCAGAAACAGACCTACCTGTTTTCAGGATTGCTTCGGTGCGGGGAATGCGGCGGAAGTATCACCCTGGTCTGTGGGCGCGGCGAGCATGGAGCCCAACGCTACGGCTGTTCGATGCACCATCAGCGGGGGAATTCGGTGTGCTCGAACAGTCTTCTGATTCGGCGCGATGAACTTGAGGAACGGCTACTGCAACGCCTACAAGAATCCGTGCTTCGAGAGGAAGTGATCGACTATGCCGTGGCCCGTCTCCGAGACGAACTGCAAAAGCGGCACGAGGACTTAAACACCTATTTGCGAAGCCTCAAGGAAGAGAAGCAACGCATCGAGGCAGAACTAAAGAACCTCACGGACGCGATTGCCACCGGAAACGGATCCTTAGCAATCAGAGCAGCTATTGCCGAGAGAGAACCCCGTCTTCAAGCAATCACAGATCGGCTGACCGAACCTGGGCCCGGTTCGTTGCAAGAGAAGCTGGAAGAACTCCGCACGTTGGCCGTGGCGCATCTCACCAACATGCGGCGCCTGCTGGCCAAGCCGGAAAACGTACACGAGGCGCGTGCGGTTCTTGCTGAGCGAGTAGGTACCTTCACGCTTTCGCCGGTTTCGGATTCAGGGGAATGGAGTTACAGTGCGAAAGGCTCCTTGGATTTCTTCGGTGAGACCACTCTACGCGTGGATGGTGCCGGGGGCCAGAATCGAACTGGCTACGCCCGCCTTTTCAGGGCGGCGCTCTACCAGTGAGCTACCCCGGCACGCAGGCAACTTTTCAATTTTAGAGAGGCTTGGGCGCGGAG
>Ga0070740_10002901_pt1 | contig 19143 bp, 19 predicted proteins | sample Coa_R2_FD_67286 | JGI IMG/M metagenome (GOLD analysis project Ga0070740, IMG submission 67286) | Surface soil microbial communities from Centralia Pennsylvania, which are recovering from an underground coalmine fire - Coalmine... | ecosystem: Environmental > Terrestrial > Soil > Unclassified ...
TCCTCGGTGAGGTTGCCGCACTCGCGGCAGAAGCGGACGCGCGTCTTGACGTCCTCGATCGCCCGGGCGAGCGCGAGCCCCTCCTCGTTCGGGACCTGCAGGAGGTGAAAGGCGAGGCGCTGGGCCGTGCGGGCGCCGATCCCGGGCAGCCGGGTGAGCTGCGAGACGAGGTTCTCGACCGAGGGGCTGAACATGCGCCGCCCTGAGGGTACTCGCCCGCAGCGGACAGGCTGCGGCTCTCGTTCCCGTGCTAGCGCGGGCTGAAGTCGAACGCCCAGCCCCAGATCACGACCCCGATCAGGGCGAGCACGATCAGCGCCCACAGCCAGTTCGAGAACAGGTAGCGGCCACGGAGGCGGCGGCGGGGCGGCGTGGGAGCGCTGCTCACTCGCCGAGGCCGGGGAGGCCCAAGCCGCCAAGGCCCATGTCGCCGAGCATCTGCTGCGCCTTGGCCTCGACGCCCGCCCGCGCCGAGCGCAGCGCCTCGTTGACCGCAGCGAGCACGAGGTCGGCGAGGGCTTGCGGATCGTCGGGGTCGATCGCCTCGCGGGAGATCTCCACGGCGACCACCTCGCCGGCGCCGGTCGCCGTCACCTTGACGAGCCCGCCGCCGACCGAGGACTGCGCGGTCTCCCGCGCCGCCTCCTGCTGCATCCGCTGCACCTGCTCCTGCATCTGGGCGGCCTGTTGCAACAGCTTCTCCATGTCGAAGGCCACCCCTCAGCCCTCCCGCTCGCGGGCGTCGAACGTCTCCTTGAGGAGCTCGAGGATCCGCTCCTCGCCCGCCGGCTCCTCGTCGTCCGGCGGCGGCGCCTGCCGGGGCTCGCCGAGCTCGAAGGCGAGCGCCAGCCGGCGGCCGGTCACGTCGTAGAGGGCGTCGGCGAGCAGGCCGGCGTTCTTCGGCTCGCGCGCCAGGTCGAGGTGGAACTGGGCGCTCGGCGGGAACTCGAGCGTCAGCGTGTCGCCGCGCAGCTCGGCGGGATGCGCCTCGCGCAGGAGCGAGGCGGTGGGAATGCCACCCCGCTCTTCGAGCGCCGGCAGGACGGTGCGCGTCCAGGCCTCTTGCAGCTGCGAGAGCTCGAGCGCCGGCGCGGCTGCGGCGGCCGGGGCGGGCTGCGGCGCGGGCGCCTGCTCGTCCTGCCCAGCGGGCGGGGACGCGGTCGCCGCGGGCGGGGGCGACGGGGCCGCCTGCTGCTCCAGCCGCTCGAGCCGGAACGCGAGGGACTCGCGGGAGAGGTCGGCGGACGGGCGGGTGACCTTGACCAGCGCCAGCTCGAGCGGCAGCCGCGGATCGGCGCCCTGCCGCAGGTCGTCGACGGCGACCGCGAGCAGGTCGAGCAGGCGCAGCACGGTCGCCTCCCCGAGCTGGCTCGCCTGCGCCCGCAGCCGCTCCCGCGCCTCCTCGCTCGTCACCGCGCCGGGCGGGACGTCGCCGAGGTGCTGGGCGAGCATCACGAGCCGCAGGTGCTCCAGCAGGTCGAGCACGAGGCGGCCGAGGTCGTGGCCCCGCTCCGAGAGCTCCTCGAGGTAGGTGAGGGCGCCGGCCGTGTCGCGGTCGATCACGAGGTCGCAGAGCCGGAAGAGCGCCTCCTCCTCGACCGTGCCGAGCAGCTCGAGCACCGCCTGGACGGTGATCGTGTTGCCGGTCGCCGAGGCCACCTGGTCGAGCGTCGACTCGGCGTCGCGGTAGGCGCCGCGGGCGGCGCGGGCGACGAGCGCGAGCGCCTGGTCGGGCGCCTCGATCCCCTCCGCGTCGGCGATCAGGCGCAGCTTGCGCACGAGGTCCTGCAGGCTCGGCCGCCGGAAGACGAACGTCTGGCAGCGGGAGCGCACCGTCGGCAGGACCTTCGAGAGGTCGGTCGTGCAGAAGACGAACAGCAGGTGGGGCGGCGGTTCCTCGATCAGCTTCAGGAGCGCGTTCCAGGCGGCGTCCGTGAGCTGGTGCGCCTCGTCGAGGATGTAGACCTTCGAGCGGCCCTCGACCGGTTGCAGCACGACGCGGTCGCGGATCTCGCGGATGTCGTCGATCCCCCGCTGCGAGGCGGCGTCCATCTCGATCACGTCGAGCGAGGTGCCGGCGGCGATCGCCCGGCAGGCGTGGCAGGTGCCGTCGGGCGTCGTGGTCGGCCCCTGGGCGCAGTTGAGGCACTTGGCCAGGATGCGCGCCGTCGAGGTCTTGCCGGTGCCGCGGGGGCCGGCGAACAGGTACGCCTGCCGCACGGCGCCGCTGGCGATCGCGTTCGTCAGCGTCCGGACGACCGCCTCTTGCCCGACGACCTCCTCGAAGCTCTGCGGACGGTACTTCCGGTAGAGCGCGGGCACGTGACGATTCAAGCAGGTCCGGCGCCCGGCCAGAGCGGGGCGGCGTCTGGCGGGTTGCGGCAGGCAGCAGGCAGCGGGCCAGGCGCACCGCGCACCTGGAAGGCACTCCTTAGCGCTGCTTCCTCCCGGATCTGACGCGGTTCGCAGGCTCCCACTGCACGGGGCCTGACCCGGGCGCCAGTGTAGCCTCGGGGCGATGCAGGCGCTCGCTCCGGCCAGAGAGACATCGTCGCCCGGGCGATGAGCGCGGGGGCGAGCAGGGGTGGGCCCGGCGACGCGGGCGATGCCCGGCGGGCGCTTCTGAGCAGGCTCTTCGACCACGCGCCGACCTTCCCACCCGCGAGCCTGCCGCCCCGCGAGGCGCTCGCCGAGGACCGGCGGGCGCGGGCGAGCGAGCACGCCTGGCTCCTCGGCCGCCTGGTCTGGCCGGCGGCGCGCCTCGCCGAGCTGCCGCAGGACGAGGAGCGGGCGCTCGCTCTCGTCGAAGCTGGCCGCGAGCGGCAGGACGACGCCGTCTACCTGGAGGGCGTGCCGCTGGACGAGGTGGCGGCCCGCGGCCTGCGCGCCAAGATCCGCTGCGGCGGCGAGCGGGTGCCCTCGGTCGAGGAGCTCGCGGCCTTCGTGCGCGACTGCCGGGAGCGCGGGATCGTCTTCAAGGCCACCGCCGGCCTGCACCATGCGTACCCGACGGCCGCCGGCGAGCACGGTTTCCTCAACCTGCTGGCGGCGGCCGTCTTCGGCGACGAGGAGGAGGCGCTGCGGGCGCCGGCGGGCGCGCTCGCCCTCGACGCCCGCGCCTTTCGCTGGGGGGAGCGCGAGGCGCCGCCGGCGCGGCTCGCCGACGTCCGCGCCACGCTGATCCACTCGATCGGCACCTGCTCGTTCTTCGAGCCGGTGGGGGAGCTCGTGCGGCTGGGGGTGCTGTGAGCGGCTTCGGCGCGCTGCGCGCGGGCGGGCTCGCCTGGTGCGAGCAGGGCGAGGTCGTCGACCTCTCGGGCCTCGGGGACGTGTTCGCCCGCCCGACCCTGAACGAGCTGCTCGCCGCCGGGCCGGCGGCCTGGCGGCACGCGGTCGCCGCGGCGCGAGCCCACGACGGGCCGCGTCTGCCGCTCGCCGAGGCGCGGCTGCGCCTGCCCTTCCAGGTCGCCGACTACGTCGACTTCTACTCCTCGCTGGAGCACGCGACGAACCTGGGTCGCCTGTTCCGGCCCGAGCAGGAGCCGCTGCTTCCGAACTGGCGCTGGCTGCCGGTCGGCTACCACGGCCGCGCCGGCAGCGTCGTCGTCAGCGGCACCGACGTCGTTCGCCCCTGCGGCCAGCGCAAGGCCCCCGACGAGCCGGCGCCGACCTTCGGGCCGACGCGGCGGCTCGACTTCGAGCTCGAGCTCGGCTTCGTCGTCGGCGTCCCGACGGAGCTCGGCGAGCGCGTCCCGGTCGCGGCGTTCGCCGACCACGTCTTCGGCCTGGTGCTGGTCAACGACTGGAGCGCCCGCGACATCCAGGCCTGGGAGTACCAGCCGCTCGGCCCGTTCCTCGGCAAGTCGTTCCAGACCTCGATCTCGGCCTGGGTGACGCCCCTCGCGCTGCTGGAGGAGGCGCGGGTCGAGGCGCCGCCGCAGGATCCCCCGCCGCTACCCCACCTGGCCGGCGGTCGCGACTGGGGGCTCGACATCGCGCTCGAGGTGGAGCTGAACGGCGACACCGTGTCGCGGGGCAACGCGAGGACGCTGTACTGGACGCTGCCCCAGCAGCTTGCGCACGCGACCTCGAACGGGGCGCCGCTGCGCACCGGCGACCTGATGGCCTCCGGGACGATCTCGGGGCCGGAGCCGGGCTCGCAGGGCTCCCTGATCGAGCTCTCCGGCGGCCAGCGCTTCCTCGCCGACGGCGACGAGGTCGTGCTGCGCGGCCGGGCGACGAACGGCGTCGAGCTGGGCGAGGTGCGGGGCCGCGTGCTGCCCGCGCGCTGTTAGGGGAGCCGGGCCGGACGCAGGCCGCCCCGGTCGAGCCGCTCCAGCACGAGCTCGAGGGCGGCCGCGGTTCGCTCCCAGCTGCGCGGCGAGGCATACCAGTCGGCGTCGTGCAGCAGCAGCACCTCGCCGCCGTGCACGCCGGCCAGCAGGCGCGTCGCGATCGACTCCGGGGTCGCTTCGGCGCGCCAGTCGCGGCCGTCCCGGCGCCAGAGCACCGTCTCCCAGCCGCGGCGGCGGGCGTGGCGGAGGGCCGGCACGGTCAGGATCCCGTACGGCGGCCGGTAGCGGCGCGGCTCGACGCCGGTCGCCTCCGCGATCGCCCGGCGGGCGCGCTCAAGGTCGTCGCGGGTCGCGGCCGGGCTCCGCCGCAGCAGGCTGACGTGCCGGTAGCAGTGGAGCGCGACCTCGTGGCCGCCGGCGAGGATCGCGCTGGCGAGCTCCGGGAAGCGCTCGACCTGCTCGCCGACGAGGAAGAAGGTCGCGGGCGCGCGGGCGGTCGCGAGCAGCTCGAGCACGCGCGGCGTCCCCTGCGGGTGCGGCCCGTCGTCGAAGGTGAGGGCGACGGCGGCCGGGTCGGGGATCTCCGCCCGCACGCCGAACAGGCGGCGTGCCGGCGGGAAGACGAGCGCGGTCGAGGGAAGCGAGTAGCCCGCCAGCCCCCCGGCGGCGGCCGCGGCCGTGCGCAGGGCGTGTCTAAGGTCCCGTACGGGCATGTCCGCGCTCCTGATCGGCGTCCTGGCGGGGCTCGGCGCCGCTGCGATCTACGCGGCGGGAATCGCCCTCCAGGCGCTCGAGGCGCGCGAGGCGCCTCCCGAGCGGGCCCTGCGCCTCTCCCTGTTCGCCCGCCTCGTCCGCCGTCCGCGCTGGGTGGCTGGGACGGCGCTCGGTCTCGTGGGCTGGGTGGTGCAGGGCTACGCGCTGACGAAGGCGCCCCTGACGCTCGTCCAGCCCCTGCTGGGGACGAGCCTGGTCTTCCTGCTCGCGCTCGCGGCCAGCCTGCTGCACGAGCGCGTCGGCCGGCGCGAGGCGCTCGCGGCGGGCGCCGTCGCGGCCGGGGTGCCGCTGCTCGCGCTCACCGCGCCCGCCCACCATGCCGTCCACGGCGAGGGAGTGGCGCTGTGGCTGACGCTCGTCGCGCTCGCTGCGGTCTCGCTGCTGCCGCTGGGGCTGCGAGGCGCGGCGCGCAGCGGCAGCGTGCTCGTGCCGCTCGCCGCCGGTCTCGCCTACGCGCTCGACGGCCTGGCGACGAAGTTCGCCTCGGACGACTACGACCGCCGGCTCTGGCTGGGGCTGCTCGGCTGGGCCGTGCTGATGGTCGCCGCCTCCGGCCTCGGAACGCTGGGCGAGATGTCGGCCTTGCAACGCCGGCCCGTGACTCACGTCGCGCCGCTCGTCTTCACCCTGACGACGTTCGTGCCCGTCGCGCTCGCGCCGCTGCTCGCGCGGGAGTGGTGGCCCGGCTCGCCGCTGCGAGCCGCGGGGCTCGTGCTCGGTCTGCTCGCGACGGGAGGCGGGGCGGCGGCGCTGGCGACCGCCGAGCCGCTGGGCCGGGTGGTCGCGCGGGAGGCGAGGAGCCGCGAGAGCGGCACCGGGCGCAGTCCCCGTCGCTCGAGCGAGGAGACGAGCGCGCTCACTGCTCGGGTGCCGTAGCGGCCGTGCACCACGACGACGACGACGCTGCCTCGGCCGATCCGCTGGCTGGCGGCGAGCGGCAGCCCTCCCGCGGTGCGCGCCGCGACGTAGTCGCCGATCGTGAAGCCCGCTGGAGCGAGGTAGTAGAAGCGGCCGCCGAGGGCGAGCTCGCGCTGCAAGCGCACCAGCTGCGCTCGGGCGTCGAGCACGCCGCCGGGGCCGCTCGCCCGCAGCTCGGGGACGAGCTCGTCGCCACGCTGGGCGACGGCCCGGCGAGTCGCCCGTGGAGGGAGGGCGGCGACCGCGAACGAGACGTGGACGTGCCGGCGCGCGAGCTCGGCCGCGAGGGGCGCGAGCCGCCGGGTCGGGACGGCGACGACGACGGCGACCTCGGGCCGCTGGGTGTCGACGTGCGTGAGCTGGGGAAGGTCGAGCATCCTCGCGACCACCGGATACGGGGTCGGGCTGGCGAACGTCCAGCCCGCGAGGACGAGCGCGCCGAGCGCCGCGGCGGCCGTGGCGGGCACGACCCGGCTGCGCCGTCGTCCCCGCACCCGCGGCTCGACCGTCAGGATCGTCTCCGCCGCCTCCGGCGCGGGCGGCAGCGCGGCTGCGGCGTGCGGTGTCTCGAGGATCCGCGCGAGGAGGCCCGGCAGCTCCTGTGGGCTCGCGGCGAGCACGGCCAGTCCGAGCCGGGCGAGCGCTCGAGCGTTGTCCCGCGAGTGACCGGGGGGCGCAGCGCAGACCACGAGCGGACAGCCGGCGCGCAGGGCCTCGAGGCAGGTGACTCCGACGCTGGTGTCGACGAGCACGTCGCTGGCGGCCAGGTACTCCGGCATGCGGGTGGTGAAGGGGACGATGTGCAGGCGCTCCTGGCCGGCGAACCGCCGTGCGAGCCGGCGGCGCAGCAGCTCGTTGCGGCCGGTGAGGCAGACGACGCTGGCGCCCGCGACCCGGAGCGCCGCCTCGGCGACCCGCTCGAGCGGGCCGACGCCCCAGCCGCCGCCGGAGACGAGGATCAGCGGCCCGCACGAGGGCAGTCCGAGCCCGCGACGAGCCGAGGCGCGATCGACGTCGCGTCCGAACTCGCGCGCGACGATCGGCGCGACGACCGCCGCGCTCGCCGGGCCCGCGACTCGCTCCACCGCGGGAACCGCCGCCTCGTGCATCACGAGGTGGAGGTCGACGCCGCGGTGCGACCAGAGCGGATGGACGCCGAGGTCGGTGATCGTCGCCACGACCGGGAGCTGGAGCCGGCCGCGGCGGCGGAGGTAGCCGAGCACGTTCGTCACGGCGGGGTGTGTCGAGACGACGATGTCCGGTGCGATGCGGCGGATCAGGCGGCGCAGCGGGCGCGCCCCCAGGGCGTACAGGCCGCGCCGGCCGAGCCAGCGCAGCGGGGCGACCCGCGTGAACAGGAAGTACTCCAGCCCGTAGCTCCAGCGCACGCGGCGCACCTGGACGCGGTAGGCGTCGCGGGTGAGGAGCGGCACGAGCCGTCCGAGGCCGCGCTGCAGCGCATCGACGACGTGGACGTCCGCGCCGCGCGCCGACAGGTCGCGCTCGAGAGCGCGAGCGGCGGACGCATGGCCCTCTCCCTCCTCGCAGAACAGGATCAGGACTCGCATCTCGCGTCGCCGCGGATTATCCACGGCCGCCCGGACCGGGGAGCGAGATCCTGCCGCTGCGCAGAGGGAGGACGCGGGCTGTCGTGTCCGTGTACTCGGGGTCAGGGCTTGCGTTCTCGCTGCGGGTGCGCTGAAACGAGAACCCCGCCTCGGCAAGCAGCGTGCCCAGGTGACGCGCCGAGACCGCGATCCCCTCGCCGGCGAGGTCAGCCGACGCAAACTGCGCTCACTGCTCGTCGACGCCGGGTCACGCGGGCGGCTCGTGGACCCCGGCCGGCGTCCAGATCGAACCGATCCGGGTCGAGACCGTCGAAGGCGGTCGCGCGGGGGTCAGGAGCTGGGGAGCTCGGCGCGGCGGCGCTGGCGGGTGCCGGGTTCGCCCACGAGGAGACGCGCAACGGGCGCACGGTCGTCGTCGCCGACTTCCGCTTCCACTGGCTGCGCCACACCGCGATCTCGCTCATGCGCGACGGGCTGACTCCTTCCTAACCGCACTCACAGCAGATGAGCGACGCAGGCTGCGGCTGCGGGCGAGCAGGCTAGGAGGTCGCGGCAAGAATCCCGTTGGCCAGGAGGCGGACACGGGCTCGCGTCACTCGAACCAGCTGGTGAAGGGCAGTTACTGCGAGGAGCGTTCCCCGCTTCACCGTGCGCACGTTCTCGTCGGGTGACGAGATGTGTGCGAATAACTTGCGTGAGCCCGAGCGAAGATCTACAGCGACGAGGTTCTGGCGGCCGACGCAGCAGTTCGCAAGCACAATGACCGTGTCTCGGTCGAGAAAGACAGGGGCCAGTCCCTTGCCGCCCGGAATGGAAGGTTCAGAGTCGACGGTCGTCGCGGTTGAGATATGAACGACTCGTACCCGAGTCCCATCTGAAAGCGCGATCGAGCGCCCGTCAGGTGACCAGTTCAGGACAAGACCGGGCGGCGAGCCTAAAGCATCTCCCGCTGGGAGCGGGATTGTCCGGGCTTGTCCCCACGGCAAGTCGCGGACAACGAGTGCAGCTAGGTACTGGACTCCGTTCCGCATCTCGACTGTGAGGTAGGCGATTCGGGTTCGGTCCGGGCTCAGTGTCGGGCTGAGCGCCTCAGCGATCTCCGTCCTTGTGCCATCGGCGAGCGAAACCTGATAGAGGCGTGGCGGATGCTGCAAGCCCTCATACACGGAGACGTAGGCCGATAGCCGGTTCGGCGTGAGTGCCAGCCCTTGGACGCCATGGCCTGAAAGGGGAGCGGCGAACCGTGGGACACGCCTGAGCAGCTTGCCCTGTTGATCGAGGACGCGGAGATGGCCTGAAAGGTTGGCGACGAGGTAGTCGGACGGCGGCACGCGAGCAGGCGCTGAGGTTGCGCCGCCAACACCGGCGGACGATCCAGCAAGCAAGCTTGCGAATAACAGAGCCAACAGGCCTCGCTGCACGAATCCATCCTTTCCAGCCGGGAGTCCAAGACCGAGCATGCGCACTGCCAAGTTCAGTGGGCGCGGCTGGGATCGAACCAGCGACCCCTCGCGTGTGAAGCGAGTGCTCTCCCGCTGAGCTACGCGCCCTGGCTGGCGATTGTAGCCCGCCGCCGTTGCCTCCTCAGTCCACGGCGAGGGGGCGGGCCCGCTGATGTGAGCGCCAGACGGCGACCAGTGCACCAGCGCACATCGCGGCGGCCGCCAGGAAGGGCGCGACGTCGCCGCTCGCCGCGGCGACGGCGCCGCCAGCCGCCGGACCGACGAGGGCCCCGGTCGCCCAGGCCGCGTTCATCAGGCCGAAGGCCATCCCCTGCGGCAGGCCCGTTCGTTCCGCTCCGTCTGCGATCAACGCGAAGGCGGGCGTGAAGAGCACCCCGTAGGCACCGGATGCGGCCACCAGCAGCGGCGCATAGGCGAGGGGGCGCGGGTTGAACGCGAGGCCGACCGAGAGGAGGGCGCTGGCTGCGAGCGCGACCTGGATGGGCAGGAGGGGGCCACGGCGGTCGAGGAGTCGTCCCGCGAGCGGGGAAAGCGTCGCCTCGAAGGCGGCGCCGACGAGCCAGACCGCCCCGATCGCCGCGGCGCCCCAGCCGGCCTCCGCGAGCCGGAGAGGCGCGAGCGTCGAGAGGACGCCGAACAGCAGGGCGGGCAGGCCCATCAGGACAAGGCCGCCGACGAAGCGCAGGTCGCTCCCTGCTCGCCGGAGCGCCGATCTCGACGGCGTCTCCGGCGGGGCGGACTCGAGGCGGATCGTCCAGGCAGCGAGCGCGGCGGCCAGCGCGGCGAGCGCACTGAAGACGACGCCGCGCCCTGCGAGCGCGGCCGCTGCTCCTACCACGGGCCCGAAGAGCGCGCCGAACACCGCCGCGCCGAGCGCAGTCCCGATCAGCTGGCCGCGCCGGTCGCGCGGCGCGGCGGCCAGCAACCAGGCGAAGGAGCCGGCCCAGGTGAAGGCGCTGGCGGCGCCCTGCAGGAAGCGGGCCGTCGCCAGCGGCCAGAATCCGTGCGCGAAGGCGAACCCCAGGCTGGCCAGGCCCATCAGCGTGAGCCCGACGAGCACCGAGCGCCGGCTGCCGAGCCGTGCGGCGGCCACCCCTCCCGGCAGGCCCCCGGCGAGCGCGCCGGCGGCGTAGGCGCCGACGAGGGCGCCGGCGCCCGCCTTCGAGAGGCGGAGGTGGGCGGCGAAGTGGGGCAGCAACGGCGTCAGCGCCGCGAAGAGCATGGTGTCGACCCAGACGAGCGCGGAAACGAGCAGCAGGAGCCGGCGCATCCCGCCCAGCCTAGGGCCGCCTACGGTTTGCATGTGACCGTGCGTGCCCCGGTGCCGTATACGTGACGTGAACGCCGTGCCGGCAGCCCTCGGGTCGCAGCTGCGCCACGACGCGGGCACGTTCGGCGAGGTCGTCGCCGCACACCTCGATGCCGTGTACGCGTACCTCGTCTACCTGACGGCCGACCGCACCGCGGCGGAGGACCTCACGGCCGAGACGTTCGAGAAGGCGTTCCGCGGCTGGCGCCGCTTCGACCCGCGTCGCGGGGCGCCTCGCCCGTGGCTCTGCCGGATCGCGCACTCGGCAGCAGTGGACTGGTTCCGGGCGGAGGCGCGCCGCCAGCGGCGGGAGCAGGCGTTCGCCCGCGACGCGGTCGAGCTCGAGGAGTCCGTCTTCGCGGAAGGGCCGTCGCCGGAGCTCGAGCGGGCGCTGCAGCGGCTCACGCCGGCCGAGCGCGAGGTCGTCGCGCTGCGTGTCCTGCTCGAGCTCGACGGGCCGAGTGCCGCGCGGGTGCTCGGGATCAGCCGTACCGCGTGTTCGACCCGGCTCAGCCGGGCCCTCAAGCGACTGGAGGAGGAGATGGCCCATGCCCGCGACTGACCCGCGCGAGCTCGCCGGGCACGAGACGCTCGTCTGCGAGCTGCGGGCGAGCCGGCCGCTCGCACCCGAGCGGCTGCGGCAACGCGTGCTCGAGCTCGCACCCGCTGCGCGCCCTCGCCGGTCGCGACGCCGGAGGCTCGCGCTCGCGCTCGTGTCGGCCGCCGTCGCGCTCGCGGTCGGCGCCGCCCTCGTCCACGGCCTCGTCGGCTCGGGCTCGCAGCGGACGGCGCTCGCGCCAACGCTCCACGGCAACGGGCAGACGACGGGGGAGACGGAGTTCGCTCCCGCCAGGCCGGCACCGGGAGCGGCTACCCACAACTCGCCCGCCCAGCGCTCCGCCGGCCAGGCGAAGCAGGCGCTCGTCATTCCGGCCACCCGGCTCACCCACGCGGCCGCGTCGCTCGAGGTGCAGGTCGCCGACCACTCCGCGCTCTCGCGAGCGACGAACGAGGCGACACGGATCGTCGCTTCGCTCGGCGGCTACGCGCAGTCCGTCGACTACCAGAGCTCCGGCCACCGCTACGGCAGCGCGGTGCTCGCGCTGCGCGTGCCCGTCGGCAAGGCGCAGACCGCGATTGCGAAGCTCGAGAACCTCGGCACGCTGCTCTCGCAGCAGCTCTCCACACGGGATCTGCAGCAGCAGCTCGCGCGCCAGACGAACCGGATCGGGTCGTTGCGGCGGGCGATCGCCGTCTACGAGCAGGCGCTCCAGAGCGGGACGTTGTCGGCGTCGCAGCGCGTGGAGATCCAGATCAAGCTCGCGAATGCGCGGCACGCGATCACGCAGCTGCGGAAGGCGCGCACCGGCACGCTCGCCTCGGGCGCGACCGCCGACATCTCGCTCACGCTGACGACGAAGCAGCGGGCCGTGACGCCGGTGTTCCAGAGGAAGAGCCGCTTCGACCGCATGCTCGGCTCGGCAGCGGGATTCCTGCTGGTCGAGGGGATCGTCGTCCTCTACGCGCTCGTCGTCCTCAGCCCGGTGCTCGTGCTCGGGGGCCTCGGGTGGGCGCTCCTCCGCGAGCGGCGGCGGCGCGACGAGAGGCGGCTGCTGGCAGCCTCCTGATCTGCTGGAATACGAGGCGTGCTGGGCAGCGCAGAGCTCTCGACAGGACACGAGGTCGCCCTGATCGCCGTCGCCGCCGTGTTCATCGCCTTCGCCCTCGCCTCGTCGTTCCTCGTACCGCGCTACCGCCCGGACTTCCCCGGCCCTGCGGGCTTGAGCGTGTTCGTCGTCGCCTCGGTCGCCCTCTTCGCGCTGATGATCGCGGCGATCAACTTCTTCGGCTGAGCGCCGGACCTGGCCCGCCAGCCGCTTCGCTACCCTGTGCGGGCTTCCGGAGAAGTGGCCGAGTGGCTGAAGGCGGCGCCCTGCTAAGGCGTTATGGGGCTGAATGGCTCCATCGAGGGTTCGAATCCCTCCTTCTCCGCTCGCGCAGCGCCCGCCGTGCCGCTGCGCCCACCCGCGGAGGGGTGGCAGAGCGGTCGAATGCGGCGGTCTCGAAAACCGTTACCCGTCGTTCGGCGGGTCGAGGGTTCAAATCCCTCCCCCTCCGCCTCCAGGCCGGCCATCGGCGGCGCCCGTTTGCGGAGCCTCGCTCGCCGGCTGGCGCGGGGAGCGTGTCAGCGGCGCCGGCCGTCCCGGCGCAGGTAGTGGGCCCCCGGCCCGAACGCGCTCGCCTCGTCGTTCGGATTGAGGAGGCCGCAGCGGTCGAGTGAGAGGCAGCCGCAGCCGATGCAGGTGGTCAGGCGGGTGCGAAGGGCCTGGAGCGTCTCGATTCGCCGGTCGAGATCCGCGCGCCACGCTCGCGAGAGCCGCTCCCAGTCGCGCCGGGTCGGCGTGGTCTGGGTCGGCAGCGCGTCGAGCGCCTGCCGGATGCGCGCGAGCGGGATGCCGGCGGCGCGGCCGGCCTGGATCAACGCCAGGCGGCGCAGGGTGGCGCGCGGGTAGCGGCGCTGGTTGCCGCTCGTCCGCTCGGCCGCGATCAAGCCGCGCTCCTCGTAGAAGCGCAACGCCGACGCCGAGACGCCACTGCGTGCGGAGAGCTCGCCGATGCTGAGCAGCTGGGCCACTTGACTTCAACCATAGTTGAAGTTCTACGCTCCCAGACGTGACGCCGAGGTGCACGCTCGCTCTGGCGGTCGGGCCGTTCGCCCGACCGGCCGCTGAGCCTGCCTGCTCGAGCGTGCTCACCGGGCAGCGCCCGCTCGTCCCCCCGCGGGCGAGACGCTGCGTCGCCAGATCGGAGAACGGAGGCCACGATGACTGCCGTCGCATCAGCCCGTCGCGTCCGCGCCTGCTCGCTCGCTGAGCTGCGAGCCGCGGGCCGTCGGGTCGTCCACCTCCACGGGCACGTCCTCTGCCTCTTCGCGGAGGGAGAGCAGGTGTACGCGGTCGACAACCGCTGCCCGCACATGGGCTTCCCGCTCCACCGCGGCACCGTCTGCGACGGGATCCTGACCTGCCACTGGCACCACGCTCGCTTCGACCTGGCGACCGGGGGCACCTTCGACCAGTTCGCGGACGATCTGCGCCGCTTCCCGGTCGCCCTCGACGGCGACGACGTGCTCGTCGACCTGACGCCCGCGTCCGATCCGGTCGCCCATCAGCGTCGCCGCTTGCACGACGGGCTGGAGCGCGACATCCCGCTCGTGCTCGCCAAGGCGACGCTCGCCCTGCTCGAGGCCGACCCGAGCGGGGTCGACGTGTTTCGCGCGGGACTGGCGTTCGGCGCGGCGCGGCGAGCCGACGGCTGGGGGCGCGGCCTGACGACCCTGACCTGCCTGATGAACCTCGCGCCGCGGCTGCATCCGGCCGACCGCGCGCCAGCGCTCTACCACGGTCTCGCCGAGGTCGCCGCCGACTCCGCCGGGCAACCGCCGCGTTTCCCCCTTGAGCCCCTGCCGGGCCGGGCCCCCTCCCCGCAGCGCCTCGCCTCCTGGTTTCGGCGCTTCGTCGAAGTGCGGGACGCCGAGGGCGCCGAACGCGCGCTCGTCTCCGCCGTCCGTCGCGGCGCCTCACGGCACGAGCTGGCCGACCTGCTGTTCGCGGCGGCTACCGATCACCGCTACCTCGAGACTGGTCATGCGCTCGATTTCGTGAACAAGGCACTCGAGGCGCTCGATGTCGCAGGCTGGGAGCGGGCGGAGGCCGTGCTCGGCTCGCTGCCGGCACAGCTCGCCGCTGCCGCGCGGATGGAGGAAGCGAACGCCTGGCGCAACCCGGTCGACCTCGTGGCGCTGCTGGAGCGCGCCTTCGCCGAGCTGCCGCAGGCGCTCGAGCGGGGGCGCGGCCGGCGCGGGGTCTGGGGCGGGCGGGCCGAGCTCGTCGAGGCGGTGCTCGAGCACGACGCGCCGCTCGCGGTCGATGCCCTGCTGGAAGCGCTGCGGGAGGGGGCGAGCGAGGTCGAGGTCGCCTCGGCCGTCACGAGCGCTGCCGCGACCCGGATCGCGCGCTTTCCCACCTCGAACGAGTTCGGCGACTGGGACACCGCACTCCACACCTTCACCTTCGCCAACGCCGTGGAACAGGGCCTGCGCCGCTCGCCTTCCCGAGCTGCTGCGCGGCGTCTTCGACGCGGCGGCGAGCGTCTACCTCGACCGCTTCCTCAACGTGCCCGCCCGCCGGCTGCCCGAGCCGGATCGTCACCCCGAGCCCGCGGCCCTGCTCGCCGAGCTGCCCGCGCTCCTCGACCGCCAGCAACAGGTCGACGAGGCGCGGCTCCTGGCGGCCCGTTTCCTCGTCTCGGGCGGCGATCCGCGCGAGCTCGTCGCCGCGCTCGGCGCCGCCCTCGTGCGCGAGAACCGCAACTTCCACACCATCCAGTGCCTCGAAGCCGCCGTCCGCCAGCACGCGCTGCTCGCCGGGAGCGACGACGCCTCGCTGCCGCTGGTGGCGGCAGCCGGCTACCTTGCGGCGCACGCCGCGACGAGCCGGTCGCAGCGACAGACGTTCGAGATCGCCCGCCGGCTCCAGCGCGGCGAGCAGCTCTACGCGGACGACGCGGTGTAGGGGCGGAGGCTGCGGCGCCCCGCCGAGCTGCGTCGCGTCCGCCGGCTGCGACCCGCGGCCGAGCGGGCGCCGATAGGCTGAGCCTCCTCGGAGAGGTGTCCGAGCGGTCGAAGGAGCGCGACTGGAAATCGCGTGGGCGTCGAAAGGCGCCTCGAGGGTTCAAATCCCTCCCTCTCCGTATCCGGCCACGCCCCGGGGCCAGGCCCGAACCGGTGGGGTCTGACCCCGGGGACGGCTCAGCGGGTCGCGCCGACGCGCGCGAAAGGGCTGGTTCAGTCGTGGATGCGGGCGATCAGCTCGCCCCGGCGCAGCACCTTCTGCGCCGTGCCGGCGAGCCGCACGTCGTAGCCGGCGTCACGCGGGAAGAGCACCTTGTCGCCCGGCACGACGCCCTCCGCCTCGGCCCCGACGGCGGTCACGATGCCGCTCCGGCACTGACCTTCCGCGCTCGCGGGGATGATCAGGCCGGCGCGGGTCTCGGCCTCCTCGTCGGTCGGCTCGACCACGACGTAGTCGTCGAGCGGCTCCAGGGAAAGGCGCACGGGCTGCGTGTCCTCCAGCATGCCGTCCACGATACTCCCGGACGATGTCGCCGTCGCCAGCCCCCTACGTCGAGCTCCAGGTCGGCGAGCGCGTCGTCAGGGTGACCAACCCGGACAAGGTCTTCTTCCGCGCCCGCGGCGAGACGAAGCTCGACCTCGTCCAGTACTACCTCGCGGTCGGCGACGGGATCGTCCGCGCCCTGTACGAGCGGCCGACCCAGCTCAAGCGCCATCCCGACGGCGCCGAGGGGAAGGCCATCTACCAGAAGCGCGTACCGCTGCGCCGGCCGGACTGGATCGAGACGGCGACGGTCACCTTCCCCTCCGGCCGCACCGCGGACGAGCTCTGCGTCACCGAGCTCGCCCACGTGGCCTGGGCAGCCAACCTGGCAACGATCGACTTCCATCCCTGGCCTTCGCGCCGCCGCGACGTCGAGCATCCGGACGAGCTGCGGATCGACGTCGACCCGCAGCCGGGCACCGGCTTCGCCGAGGCCAAGCGGGTCGCGGCAGTGGTTCGGGAGACGCTCGACGAGCTCGGCTTCGTCGGCTGGCCGAAGACGTCCGGCAACCGCGGGATCCACGTCGCCTGCCGGATCGAGCCGCGCTGGGGCTTTCGCGAGGTGCGGCGCTGCGCGCTCGCCTTCGCTCGGGAGGTGGAGCGCCGGGCGCCGGGGCTCGTGACGACGTCCTGGTGGAAGGAGGAGCGCGGAACGCGGGTCTTCATCGACTACAACCAGAACGCGCGCGACCGGACGATCGCCTCCGCCTACTCGGTGCGCGCCCGGCCCGACGCGACCGTCTCGGCGCCGTTTCGCTGGGAGGAGCTCGCGGAGCTCGAGACCGAGGACTTCACGCTGGCGACGATGCCGGCCCGCTTCCGCGAGCTGGGTGACGTGCAGGCTGGGATCGACGAGGCGGTCTGCGACCTGCGGGCGCTGTTCGAGTGGGTCGAGCGGGAGGAGGCGGCGGGGATCGGCGAGGCGCCGTATCCGCCGAACTTCCCGAAGATGCCTGGGGAGCCGAAGCGCGTCCAGCCCTCGCGCGCGAAGAAGTCGTGACGACTCGGCGAGGCAGACGTCACGGTGGCAGCTACCGTGCCGGGCGGGCGGCGAAGACGGAACGGGCGCAGCGCGACGCAAACCGACTTCCGATCCCGGTTCGCAGGGAGTAGGCGCTCCCGCCGGCCGCGTACGTCGAGGTGGCAGCCACCGTGACGGGAGGGTGGCGTAGCGGTGACGGGAGTGCGTCGGGGCGCGAGCCGGAGCGAGCGCCAGCGGCCGCCGCCGTGTGCCCGCGCAGCCAAGCCAGTGCCCGTCGCCCCGGGCCCGCACAGCGCCCCTCACCACCGGCCCGCGCAGCCAAGCCAGTGCCCGTCGCCCCGGGCCCGCACAGCGCCCGCCACCGCGGGCGCGCGCAGCCAAGCTGACCGCCGCATCTCGGCGACCGGCGCGTCGCGCCGGCCCGCACCCTCACGCTCGCTCGCGTGCAGGCGCGGCCTACCCGCCGCCGAGCAGCGCCTCGACGGTGAGGTCGTCGGGGCTCCGCGGGGGCCGCACCTCGCGCCACGTGCACGCGCGGGGATCCTTGTCCGGCCGGAAGCGGAGGAGCCGGGTGCCGTGGCGGAAGCGCCGCTTCTCGAGCTTGTCGAAGCGCACCTCGACCACGAGCTCCGGCCGTAGCGGCGTCTCCTCGAGCTCGCCCGTCCCCCAGCGGCTCGGCTCGCTGAAGCGCCGGTCGCTCGTCTCGTCCAGCAGCGGGAGCACCCGGGCCGCCACCTCTGCCTGGTTGCGCTCCCCGACGGCAGCCGAGCCGACGTAGTCGAGCCGCCCCTGGTCGTCGTAGAGGCCGAGCAGCAGCGTGGCGATCGCCGCGCGCCCGCCCTTCTTCCAGCGGACTCCGGCCACCACGCAGTCCGCAGTCCGGTAGGGCTTGACCTTGACCACCCCGTCACGGGAGCCGGGGAGGTAGGGCAGGCCGAGCCGCTTCGCGACGACTCCGTCGAAGCCAGCCGCCCGCAACGTCCGCAGCCACTCGCGGCCCTGCTCGACGTCGGCCGAGACCGGCGAGAGCGAGAACCCGCCGGCGACCTGCTCGAGCTCGGCTCGCCGCTGCTCGAGCGGCCGCTCGTGGACGCGCGCCCCCGCCCAGAGCAGGAGGTCGAAGGCGACGAAGGTGGCCGGGATCTCCGCGGCCAGCCTGCGGATGCGGCTCTCGGCGGGGTGCAGGCGAAGCTGCATGGCGTCGAAGTCGAGCGCGCCGTCGCGCACGATCACGATCTCGCCGTCGAGCGCCGAGTGCGGCGGCATCCGCTCGCCCAGGGCGCGCAACTCGGGGAAGTAGCGCAGCAGCGGCCGCCCGTTCCGCGACCAGAGCGCCAGCTCCCCGCCGTCGTTCTCGAGCACGCCGCGGAAGCCGTCCCATTTCGGCTCGTAGCGCCAGCGCCCGTTCGCGGGGAGCTCGCTGACGAGCTCCGCCTCCATCGGCGGAAACGGTACGTCCGGGCCGGGCGCGGGCACGCCCGGACCGTAGCCCGCAACCGAGGCTTCCGGCAGGCGTCTAACCTCGCGGGATGCGGAGGGTGGTCGTGACGGGACTGGGCGCCGTGACGCCAATCGGCGCCGACGCGCCCTCGACCTGGCGGGCCGCCGTCGCCGGCGAGAGCGGCATCGACTTCATCCGCTCCTTCGACGCGAGCGGCTTCCCGGTGCGGATCGCCGCCGAGGTGAAGGACTTCGACCCGACCCAGGTCGCCTCGCCGAAGGACGCCCGGCGGCTCGACCGCAACGTCCTGCTCTCGCTGGGGGCCGCGCGGGAGGCGGTGGCCGACGCCCGCCTCGACGGCGCCTACCCGCCCGACCGGGTGGGGATCCTGTTCGGCACGGCGATCGGCGGCTTCCTGGGGATCATGGAGCAGGCCGAGGTGTTGCGCGAGCGCGGGCCCGAGCGGGTGGCGCCCACCTTCCTGCCGAACGTGCTCGTCGACACGGCGAGCGGCCAGCTGGCGATCGCGCTCGGCTTCCGCGGGCCGAACTACGCGCCCGTCTCGGCCTGCGCCACGGGCTCGACGGCGATCGGGGAAGCGGCCGAGCTGATCCGCCGCGGCGACGCCGACGCGATGCTCGCGGGCGGAGCCGAAGCGTGCCTGCACCCGCTGATCCTGGCCGGCTTCTGCGCCATGCGCGGCCTCGCCGCCGAGGACGAGCACCCGCCGCGAGCCTCCCGGCCCTTCGACGCCACCCGAGCCGGATTCGTGATGGGGGAGGGCGCCTGCGCGCTCGTGCTCGAGGAGCTCGGGGCCGCCGAGCGGCGCGGCGCGACCGTCTACGCCGAGATCCTCGGCTACGCGATGTCGAACGACGCCCACCACCTCGCCCAGCCCGACCCGGAGTCGGTGGGGGTCGCCGAGATGATGCGGCGGGCGCTCGCCCGCGCCGGCGTGGAGCCCGAGCAGGTGGGCTACGTCAACGCCCACGGCACGTCGACCCCGCTCGGCGACGCGGCCGAGACGCGGGCCATCAAGGCGGTGTTCGGCAAGCACGCGTACCGCCTCGCCGTCTCCTCCACGAAGTCGGTCACTGGCCACTGCTTCGGCGCGGCCGGGGCGATCGAGGCGATGATGTGCGTGCTCGCCGTCCGCGACGGCGTGCTGCCGCCGACGATGAACTACGTCCATCCCGACCCGGAGTGCGATCTCGAC
>Ga0070740_10002903_pt1 | contig 19126 bp, 14 predicted proteins | sample Coa_R2_FD_67286 | JGI IMG/M metagenome (GOLD analysis project Ga0070740, IMG submission 67286) | Surface soil microbial communities from Centralia Pennsylvania, which are recovering from an underground coalmine fire - Coalmine... | ecosystem: Environmental > Terrestrial > Soil > Unclassified ...
CGCCGGTCATCAGGCGCTCGAAGTCGTACGTCACGGTCTTGTTGGCGATGGTCTTTTCCAGGCCGCGGATGATTCCGTCCGCCGCCTCCTGCCATCCCATGTGCTCGAGCATCAGCACGCCCGACAGGATAACCGAGCCGGGGTTGACCTTGTCCTGGTTGGCGTACTTGGGCGCGGTGCCGTGCGTGGCTTCGAAGATCGCGTGGCCGGTGATGTAGTTGATATTGGCGCCGGGCGCGATGCCGATGCCGCCGACCTGGGCCGCGAGCGCGTCGGAGAGATAGTCGCCGTTGAGGTTCATGGTCGCGACGACGTCGAAGTCCTCCGGCCGGGTGAGCACCTGCTGCAGCGTGATGTCGGCGATATTGTCCTTGACCAGGATCTGTCCCGCGGGCGGCTTGCCGTTGCAATCGTCCCATCCGACCGCCTTGCCCTGGTAATCGCGGCGGGTGAGCGCGTAGCCCCAGTCGCGGAAGGCGCCCTCGGTGAACTTCATGATGTTGCCCTTGTGCACGAGCGTGACGCTCTTGCGCTTGTGCGCGATGGCGTAGTCGATCGCGGCGCGGATGAGCCGCTCGGAGCCCTCGCGCGATACGGGCTTGATGCCGATGCCGGAGGTGTTGGGAAAGCGGATCTTGGTGACCTTCATATCGTCGAGCAGGAACTTGATCACCCTTTTCGCTTCGGGCGATTCGGCCTCCCATTCGACGCCGGCGTAAATGTCCTCGGTGTTCTCGCGGAAGATCACGACGTCGAGCTTGTCGGGATTGCGCACCGGGCTCGGCACGCCCTTGAAATAGCGCACCGGGCGCAGGCAGACGTAGAGATCGAGCAGCTGACGCAGGGCGACGTTGAGCGAGCGGATGCCGCCGCCGACCGGCGTGGTCAGCGGTCCCTTGATTCCGACCAGGTACTCCTTGAACGCCTCGACGGTCTCGTCGGGCAGCCAGTTCTGGAACTGGTTATAGGACTTCTCGCCCGCCCACACTTCCATCCAGGCGATTTCGCGCTTGCCGCCGTAGACTTTTTTGACGGCGTTGTCGAAGACGTACTGCGAGGCGCGCCAGATGTCCGGGCCGGTGCCGTCGCCTTCGATGAATGGAATAATCGGCCGGTCGGGGACGCGCAGCTTGCCGTCCGACCCCATCGTGATCTTCTCGCCCTTGCCCGGAACCTTGATCGTCTTGAACGCCATCTGCCTTGCCCATCCGTGTGCTTGAATTTGTGCGCTGCGCCGCCGCGCCCCCGCGCGGGCGCGCGTGCAAACCTAGATGGTATAGCAAAGGGCCGCCGCCGTCGGCAAAGCATCGGGCCCAGGCGATGCTCCGGCGCCTCAGCGCTCGCGCCACGATGCGACCGCGCGCAGCATCGCGCAGATGGCGCCGGCCGCGAGCATGAAGACGAACGGAACGATCGCGGCGTTATAGCGCGACAGCAGGTATTCGATGAGCGCGGTCGCTACGATATATCCCGCCGGCACAATCGCGAGCGCGGCGAACGTGGCCCGTTCGCGGAGCAGGCCGATCAGCGTCAGACTCGCGAGCGCGAGCCACGCGACGCACGGCCAGGCGGCACCAAACGCGCGCTCCAGGCGCATCCGCCAGCGCAGGCTGTTCGCGCTCGCGCCCAGCGACGGCGCCGGTTCCAGCTCGATCGGATAGTCGAACGGGTTGGCGGCGTACGGCATGAACGAGAGCGGATCGAGAAAGTACTGCCTCCAGCTCTGGCGCAGCGAGTAGAGCAGATAACGCAGGGGCGCCATGCGGATGCCTTCGAGCGCGGACTGCTTCATCAGCGCCTCGACCTGCCCGGGGCTCAGTCCGCGCTGCTGAAGCATCGGCTGGATTTGCCAGTGCGGAACGCCGCCCGGAGAGAGCGGCGCGATCAGCGCCATCAATCGCCCGGTCGCCGGCCCCTGCGGGTCGATCAGACGCTGGTCGCTTATCGTCCGATTGTACAAATGGCGTCCGACCGAGTTGCTGAGAGCGAAGCTCCCCGAGGCGACCGCAAACCACAGCAGCGGGACAGCAATCACCGCCGCGGCGCAGGCGGCGATCGTGCCGAACCCGCGCAAGCGACCGGTGCGCGCGCCACCGTTGATCATGATCGCGAAGATCGCGGGCAAACCTGCCGCAAGCGGCACGATCCTCGCCAGCGCGGCCCATCCGAGCAGCACGCCGGCGCCGACTCCCGCGAGCGGCTCCCTCCGCTCGTGATAAACGATCGCGAAGTAAAGCGCACCGGCCATTCCGAACAGCGCCACGTTCTCCGAAAGCAGCCCCTGCGGCAGGGCGAGCGTGGGCGCCGCCGCGCCGGTCACGATCGCGGCCGCGAATGCGACCGCGGCGCCGGTCGAACGCGCGAGCATTCGATAGCACCAGAAGATCGCCGCGATCGTCATCGCGTGCTGGACGAGGGTGACGATCGAGCCGGCGTGCGCGCGCGAAACGAGATATCCCGCGCCCACCAGGACCGGATAGCCCGGCGGAAAGTAGCCCGGCAGGCCGCGCGCATTGAGCGCGAGCGTGGCCATCTGATTGATGCTGTCGGTGAGCAGGCCGACCGGTTGCGTGAGCCAGAACAGCAGATGGAGCGTCGCAAGATAGATTGCGAGCCACAGTTCGCGCCGCCGTCGGCTCCGCCATGCGCCGACGATCCCGGCAAGCGCGAGAAAGCTGGCGGTCCACATGACGTACGACCATCGAGAAGGCGAACCCGCCGCGGGCAGATCCAGAACGAGGAGGCGCTTGCCGCTATCGCAACTGTCCTTCCATACGGGGACGCCGGATATGTTGACGCTGACATGACCGCAATGGCCCTTGCGATCGATCGCGGCCACCATCCGGTGCGCGGCGAATGAAAGCGACGCCGGCTCGGCGGTGTCAGGATGGTCGAGCGTCCGATCCCAGTAGCTGATCCACTTTCCGGTCGTCGCCACGTCGGCGCCGCGCAATTCCCTGCCGTCGGCCAGCAGCCGCGGAATCAGCGTTGCATTGCCGGACGAGTTTTCCGGCGCGGAGACCGCGATCGTGAAATGCTCAAGCTGCGGTGTGTCGTGAAGACGCGAGGCGGGAACGCACAATGCAGCCGACCATCCCAGCAGCAGCGCCGACGCCGCGCTGAAAAGGAAGATCGACGCCGCACTGGCGTCGAGTGGGTGAGAGCTTTCGCTCGTGTTGCGCATCGAAGCTCGGCGTCTTCAAATCCCTGGCATCGAAGTCCGCGCGAAGGTCAATTGAAAATCAGACACCTGGATCGCGCGCACGGGCAGCGGAGGTTCGGGATGCGCGCGACGATTCACTCGTCCCATTAACGCGCCGGCACCGGCCATTGCTATAGTTTGCCGAGCGCCGCGAATCGCGGCCATCGAGCGGAGGCACGGCATGGATTTCAGTTTCACACCCGAACAGGAGGCGTTTCGGGCGCGGCTGCGCGAATGGTTCGAGCGGACTTCGGCCGAGCTGTTCGGCCGGCGCGGCGACGGCATGGGCGCGTCGACCGCCAGCCTGCTCGATGTCAGCGACGATACGCGATGGCAGCGGCTGCGCGAATATCATAAGCGGCTGTATGACGCGGGCTACGTGGCGCTGCACTGGCCGAAGGAATGGGGCGGCGGCGGCGCTTCGCTCATCGAACAGGCGATCTACCAGGACGAGGCGCTGCGCCTGGGCCTGCCGCTGTACGGGGCCAACCAGCTCGCGATCGATCGCATCGGCCCGACGCTGATCGTGCTCGGCACCGAAGAGCAGAAGAAACGCTATCTGCACAAGATGCTGACCGGCGAAGAGATCTGGTGCCAGGGATATTCCGAGCCCAACGCCGGGTCCGATCTCGCCGGCCTGCAGACCCGCGCCGTGCTCGAGGGCGATTCCTTCGTGGTCAACGGGCAGAAGGTGTGGACCAGCCTGGCGCAACGCGCCGACATGCAGGTGCTGCTGGTCCGCACCGATCCGGCGGCGCCCAAGCACAAGGGAATCTCCTACCTGCTGGTGGATATGAAGAGCCCCGGAATCACGATCCGGCCGCTGATGCAGATCACCGGCGAGTCGGGATTCAACGAGGTGTTTTACGACAACGTGCGCGTGCCCAAGGAGAACCTGGTCGGCGAAATCAACCAGGGATGGCAGGTCTCGATCGCGACGCTGATGTGGGAGCGGGTCTCGGGCGGCACGCGCCATCCGGTCGAACGCACCATCAACGAGCTGATCGATCTCGCGCAGAAAGTCGAATTCGAAGGGATGCCCGCGCACGCGCATCCGTACGTCCGCCAGAAGCTCTCGCAGTTCGCGATCGAAGCGCGATGCCTGAGGCTCAGCCGCTATCGCGGCCTCACCGCGCAGCTCAAGGGCAAGGTGCCCGGGCCGGAAAGCTCGTTCGGCAAGCTGTTCGCGACGGAGCTGAACCTGCGGGTGGCGATGTTCGCCGACGAACTGCTGGGGCCGTACGGAACGCTGATGAAGGAATCGATCGGCGCGGTCGAGGGCGGACGCTGGACGATGCGCACGCTGGCTGCACGCGGCCTCACCATCGCTGCCGGCTCGAGCGAGATCCAGCACAACATCATCGGCGAGCGCGTGTTGAAATTGCCCAAGGGTTGATCGCGGGATTGGCGCGGCACACGGACGGTATCGGCGCGCAGCGGCGATACCGTCCGTGTGTGTTCAGCGTGCTCACATCACGCTGCTCCCCGGGGTCGAGAGCCCGGAGCCGCTAAGCACGTAGCATCGCTGGAAAATCGTTGCGCCCGCCGCGGGTTGCCCATGATCGGGACCTGGTCATCCGGGGCGACGCTACGACGAGCTGCGGATCTTCTGCACATAGGACAGGAATTTCTGCTGCAGGCCGGTATCCGCCTTCACCAACATCAGCACGTTGTTGTACTGCTGCGGGTCCATCCCCGCGGCTTTGACCGCGGCCACCTTCTCGCTCTCGCTCTCCGCCGCGAGCTGCTCCTTCTTGGCGCTGTCGTTGGTCCGGTTCATGGCCTGCTCGGTTTTGATCGAGATGTCACGCACCCTTACGTAAGCCGCCGCCGTGCGCTCGAGCATCGCGTCGTCCACCCGGGCCGGCGCGGACGAACCTGAACTCTGCGCGTAGACGATACCCCGGCCGTGCGTCCGGCCGACCGCCGCCGTGATCCGCGGAAAACCGATCCCTGCCTCCAATAGTGCGGCGCATGCGGCGATCGCGGTAAGCTGCAATCTCATAACGTGCTCCCCTTTTACGAACCGACAACTTTACGAACCGGACAACGGCCTGTCATGCCGCCGCGTCCGGATGGCGTCCCAAGATTCGTGCCGTCGCGATCGACTCCATAGCCCCATCGAAACGATGCTTTTCCTCTGGCAACTGTAAATTTATTAGCGAGGCGGAAAATCTTTCCGTAGCGGCTGCGCGCAGGTTTTACAACACGCCTCATCCGGGGTTTTACCGATGTCAGCACGTCGCCGTTTGTCGTTATAAATGTAAACGAAACGCTCGGCACAGTTTTCGGAAAACGCGCAGCTCGAGATGGAGGAGCGAATCGTCATGCAGCCCTCGATAATCCAGGCCAACTGGGGACCGCGCGGCCGGGGAGCCGCGATCAGCTATACGATCGTCGACTCGCCGTTCGGCCGGATGCTCGTCGCGGTGACCGCGAACGGCGCCATCTGCGCGCTATCGGTGAACCAGTCCGATGAAACGCAGGAGAGCGAACTGCGGCGCGACTTTCGCGCGGCCCGGCTCGTTCGCGACGACAACGCGGCGAGGCCGGCGGCGCAGGCGGTGCTGCGCTATCTGCGCGGCGAGACCGCGAGCTGCGAGGCAGCGCTCGAGGTCAGCGCAACGCCGTTTCAGCTCAGCGTATGGCGCGAGCTGTGCCGGATACCCGAGGGCGCGACGCGCAGCTACGGCGAGATTGCCGCGCGGCTGGGACGCCCGGCGGCCGCGCGCGCGGTCGGGCACGCCAACGGCTCCAATCCGGTGTCGATCCTGATTCCGTGTCATCGCGCGATCGGGGCCGACGGCAGGCTCACCGGCTATCGCTGGGGGCTGGAGACCAAGCGTCGGCTGCTCGCCTTCGAGCGGGCCCGCGCCGAGCGCGCCGGTCTTCATCGGCGAACGCTTTTGGACTAGCCTCCCCGATCGGCAAATCCGAATCGGGAGCAGCGCCGATGGAGCTCAAACTGCGCGAGGGCCGACCGCAGGACGCGACGGCCTGCGGCACAATCGCCTACGAAGCGTTCAAAAAGATCGCCGAGGAGCACAATTTTCCTCCCGATTTTCCGAGCGCCGCCGTGGCGACCGATGTCGTCACGTTCCTGCTGCGCAACCCGGGCTACTACCGCGTGGTGGCGGAACTCGACAGCCGCATCGTGGGCAGCAATTTCATGGACGAGCGCAACCCGATCGCCGGCATCGGACCGATCACGGTTGATCCGGAGGCCCAGAACCGCGCCATCGGCCGGCGCCTGATGCTGGCGGCAATGGAGCGCGCGGCGGCGCGCAAATTTCCGGGCGTGCGGCTGGTTCAGGCGGCGTACCATCGCCGCTCGCTCAGTCTCTACACCAAGCTTGGCTTCGACTCGCGCGAGCCGCTGAGCACGTTCCAGGGCCCCGCGCTCAACATTTCCATTCCCGGATGCACGGTGCGGCCGGCGCAGGCGAGCGATCTCGACGAGTGCGCCCGCCTCTGCGTGCGCGTCCACGGCCATGACCGCACGGGCGAAATGCGCGATGCGCTGCGGCCCGGCTATGCCGCGGTGGTCGAGCGCGCCGGCCGCATCACAGGTTACACGTCGGCGATCGCGTTTTTCGGCCACAGCGTCGGCGAGACCAACGACGATCTGCGGGCGCTGATCGGCGCGGCGCAATCGTTCGGCGGCCCGGGCTTCCTCGTGCCGACGCGCAACAACGATCTCATGCGCTGGTGCCTCAGCAGCGGGCTGCGTATCGTCCAGCCGATGACCCTGATGACCACCGGGCTTTACAACGAGCCCGCCGGGGCCTGGCTGCCGTCCGTAATCTACTGAGCGCGGCTCACCAAGGAGCCGTGCCGCCTACGTGCCCTGGATAGCCGCGGCCCAGCGGCCGAAGACGGTCTCGGCGAGCCGGCGCAGATGAGGAAGATGGCGCGGCGCCTCCGCCAGTATGGCATCGCCATCGATCCCGGCGCGCCGTAATCCTTCGCCGAACTCGCTCACCAGCGCCGCGATGATCCGCTCGGTCATCTCGGCGTGAAACAGCAGGCCCCAGGCGTTCGTGCCATGCCGAAACGCCTGCACCTCGGTCAGCTCGGAGGAGGCCAGCGCGACGGCGCCTGCCGGCAGATCGAAGACATCGCTGTGCCAGTGCGCGGCGACGAACTCGGCGGGCAGACCGCGCATCAGCCGATCACTGTTCGCTGCGGCCTGCATCCGCACCGGATACCATCCGATCTCGCGATGCGCCGCGCGGCGTACGTTGGCTCCCAGAGCAGCCGCAAGCAGCTGGCTGCCGAGACAGACGCCGAGCACCGGCCGCCCCGCCGCAAGCGCGCTTTCGATCAATGCGATCTCGTCGCGCAGATAGGGAAAGCGGTCGAGCTGGTAAACCGACTCCGGCCCGCCCATCACGATCAACCCGCCGGCACCTTTCATGTCTTTGGGCACGGGATGACCGTCGAAGACGCGGACGTATTGCCATGCGAGCGCCGCCGCTTCGAGCGCTTGAGCGATGGCGCCGAGGTTCTCGGCCGGATGATGCTGCAGCACCCAGATCTTGGCCATCGCCGGTTCGACTCCGTTCGTGCGCGGCGCTGAGCCCGCGGCTGTCCCGGTTCAGCTTGGGATGCGCGGCGCGGCAGGTCAAGCGATCGGCGATGCGCTTGACCTGGCGCGCGCAAGGCGATGCTATGCGGACAGGAGGAGGACAATCATGGCCGAATTCAAAAAGATCACGGGCTCGTGCTACTGCGGCGCCAACCAGTTCGAGCTTTCGCAACCTGCGCTCGAGACCCATCACTGCCACTGCTCGATATGCCGCCGGCTGCAGGGCGCAGCCTTCGTCACTTTTTCGGTCTTCCCACGCAGCGGATTTCGCTGGACCAAGGGCGGCGACCTGCACACCTTCAACAGCTCCGCGCAGATTCATCGCCATCGCTGCAAAAACTGCGGCTCGACCCTCACGGCCGATGTGGATCCGATGCCCGACGTCATCGTGGTCACGCGCGCGAGCCTTCCGCCCGATGCCGACCCGGGCCATCCGCCAGCCACGCTGCGCCACGCGTATTGGCCCGACCACGTTCCATGGGTCGAGCTGGGCGACAAGCTGCCACGGGTTGCCGGCTACGACAAATAACGGACTTCAACAAATAGCCGGCGCTGGAGGCCGGCGCGGGCATACGAAAGCGGCGCGGCTATTCGGGGGGAGCGGCTATTTGGACTCGTCCGGGACGATCCTGAGCCGACTTTGACGCGGCGGCGACGGCGCGCCGCCGGCGGCCTTCGTATCGCGTCCCCTGCCCCGTGGCCGTTGCGGCGCGCCGGAAGTCTTGGTGCGCGCGGGGCCGCCCTGATGCGCGGGAGCCGGGCGTGCCCCCGCGCCCGCGGCGCCGCGCGCGGAGCCCGGCGCAGCCGGCGGGGGTGCCGGCGGCTGGTCGAGGCCGAAGACCTGGCGCTCGAGCCGCTTGATGCGGTCGCGCAAATCGGCGGCGCGCTCGTATTCGAGCCGCGCCGCCGCCTCCATCATTTCGCGCCGCAGCTCGGCGATGCGCTCGGGCAGCTCGTGCGCCGGGATCAGATCGGTGTCCTGCGGGGCGTCCTTGACCTCGGGCACGACGGCCCATTCGGGCGAGTACATCTCGACCAGCGAGGCGTCGATTGCCTTCACAATGGATTGCGGCGTGATGCCGTGCGCCTCGTTATACGCGATCTGTTTGGCGCGGCGGCGATCGGTCTCCCCGATCGCCATGCGCATCGAGTCGGTCATCGCGTCGGCGTACATGATGACCTTGCCCTCGACGTTGCGCGCGGCGCGCCCGATGGTCTGGATCAGCGAACGCGCCGAACGCAGGTAGCCCTCCTTGTCGGCGTCGAGAATCGCGACCAGCGACACCTCGGGCAGATCGAGACCCTCGCGCAGCAGATTGATGCCGACCAGCACGTCGAACTCGCCCTTGCGCAGGCTGCGGATGATCTCGACGCGCTCGATGGTCTCGATGTCGGAGTGCAGGTAGCGCACGCGCACGCCGAGGTCGTGGTAATAGTCGGTCAGGTCCTCGGCCATCTTCTTGGTCAGGCAGGTGACGAGCACGCGCGAACCGGCCTCGACGCGCCGGCGGATCTCGCCGAGCAGATCGTCCACCTGGGTGCCGGCCTTGCGCACCTCGATTTCCGGATCGATGAGGCCGGTGGGGCGAATGAGCTGCTCGACGACGAGCCCGCTCGAGCGCTTGAGCTCGTAATCGCCCGGCGTGGCCGAGACGTAAATCACCTGGCGCGCGAGCCCTTCCCATTCCTCGAAATTGAGCGGCCGGTTGTCGAGCGCCGAGGGCAGCCGGAAGCCGTACTCGACCAGCGTCTGCTTGCGCGAGCGATCACCGCGGTACATCCCGCCAAGCTGCGGCACGGTGACGTGGCTTTCGTCGATGAACATCAGGAAGTCGCGCGGAAAATAGTCGAGCAGCGTCGGCGGCGGCTGGCCGGGGGAGCGGCCGGTCAGATGGCGCGAGTAGTTCTCGATACCCGGACAGAAGCCCATCTCGGCGAGCAGTTCGAGATCGTACATCGTGCGCTGCTCGAGCCGCTGCGCTTCGAGCAGACGGTTCTCGCCGCGGAAGAATTCCAGCCGTTCGCGCAGCTCGGTGCGGATGTTGCGCACCGCCTGCTCCATCCGGTCCTCCGTCGTCACGTAATGCGACGCCGGATAGATGCACACGCTCTGCAGCTTGCGGATGACCTTGCCGCGCAGCGGATCGATCTCATAAAGCGCCTCGACGTCGTCGCCGAAGAATTCGATGCGCACCGCGCGACTCTCCTCGTACGCCGGGAAGACCTCGACGATGTCGCCGCGCACGCGGAAGGTGCCGCGATGGAAGTCATAGTCGTTGCGCTGGTACTGGATATCGACCAGCTTGCGCAGCACCCGGTCGCGCTCGATGCGCTGTCCCTCCTCGAGGAACACCAGCATCTCGAAATAGACCTCGGGCTCGCCCAGGCCGTAGATGCACGACACCGAGGCTACGATCAGCACGTCGTTGCGCTCGAGCAGCGCCTTGGTCGCCGAATGGCGCAGCTTGTCGATTTCGTCGTTGATGCTCGCGTCCTTCTCGACGTAAGTGTCGGTCGAGGGGACGTAGGCCTCGGGCTGGTAGTAGTCGTAGTACGAGACGAAATAGCGGACCGCGTTGTCCGGAAAGAGGCTCTTGAATTCGTTGTAAAGCTGGGCGGCGAGCGTCTTGTTGGGCGCGATCACCAGCGTCGGCTTGTTCACCGCCGCCACCACGTTGGCCATGGTGAAGGTCTTGCCCGAGCCGGTGACGCCGAGCAGGACCTGATGGGGCACGCCCTCGGTCACGTTGCGGCTGAGCGCCTCGATCGCGGCGGGCTGGTCGCCCTCCGGTTTGTAGCCGGAGACCAGCCTGAAGATCCCCTCCTTGCCGCGAGCGAGCGAAAGCACGGGATGAGTTTAGCAGGGTCGCGGCGCGCGTCGCGAATCGCATTCGATCGCTCGGCTCCAATCGCGAGCAGGGGCCATGGTTGCCCTCGGCGCAGCGACAACCGCCGGGTTGCAGGGGCAGGATTCAGATCGGGGCGGCCGCGTTCGGTGAATTCGAACTGGCCTTTTTCGATTAGTGAATCGCTCGCCAGGAAAATGGCAGGAGATAACTTGTCTGACACTCTCGAATAACAATTATTTCTAAATCGACTCTACGGATGCATGAAATATCCGTCCATTGCTTGCAATCGACTCCATTCGTGTAGATGAAGCGACCTAAAGACTCTCCTACGAAAAGGATTTATTGCATCGCGCCTAAAAAACTACATATAGTGCTAGCGGCAGTAGGTGTTGGGCGGTCAACTCTGTTCCTGGTTGGCTCCCGCCAAGGGCGTATTCAGGCACGCGAAGTGGTAGCGGCTGTGTTCGGCCGATTTGCCGGACGCAGTCGGCGGTCGCCATCGCTGCGGGCCGGAGCATGAAGAGGAAAAGGGTTACAATGCGAAGACGACGAGGGAAGACGTTCTGGGTTCTGTGGCTCGCGGCGGCGATTTCGTTTGCCGGCTGCGGCATGACACAGGAGCAGAGGGACTACACCATCTACGGAGCCGTAGCAGGCGCAGCAGTGGGCGGCGGAATCGGCGGCGGTGTCTTTGCCGCCGACAACAGCGACAATTGGCCCGCCATCCCCGCCGGCATTGTCGGTGGCGCAATCATCGGCGCGATCATCGGTTACCTGATGGCGCCACCGCCACCGCCGCCTCCGCCGCCGCCTCCTCCCCCGCCACCGCCGCCGCCTCCGCCGCCGCCTCCGCCGCCGCCGCCGGCGCCGGAGAAGATAATCCTGCGCGGCGTCCACTTTGACTTCGACAAGTCAAACATCCGCCCGCAGGATGCGGCCGTGCTCGACGAAGCCGCGGAGACCCTGAAGTCGCATCCGAACGTGACCGTCAACGTCAACGGGTATTGCGACGCGATTGGCACGGTCCGGTACAACCTGAAGCTCTCCGAGCGCAGAGCCAACGCGGTCGTGCGATACCTGGCCGACCACGGGATCGCAGAAAGCCGCCTGACGCCGCATGGCTATGGCAAGACCGACTTCGTGGCGACCAACAAGACGCGCGAAGGTCGGGCCCAGAACCGCCGCGTCGAGCTGGTGCCAAACCAGTAAACTCGCTCATGCAACCAAGAACGGCCGCAGCCTCCAACTGGAGGCTGCGGCCGTTTGCTATCGCCTCGCCCCGCTTCCGATTTCGCGCTCAGCGGCCCCTCGCATTCCGCTTCGCACCGGTCCTTTCGCTCCGCACAATCCCCTATCGCATCGCGACTTTCAGCCGGCTCTTTACTCCGGGTTCCAAATACGAATAATGCAGTGTGAGGCACAGGCATTTTTTGTGGGGGAGTCATGAGAAATACGCGGCCGGGCGGCGGGATTGCGGGGATTGTCGGCGCTGGAGTCATGGCCGTCGGCCTGGCGACGCTTCCACTGGCTGGATGCTCTTATTTCGCCGGCAGCGCCGAGGACACCGGCGCGCACGCGATCACTGATCCCTCGATGACCGTGCAGGGAGGCGCGGCCGCCGCCGCTGCGGCACCGTCAGGGGTGCAGCTCGCATCGGTCGGGGCTGAATCGGCGGCCTCGGCCGTTACCGCCGCGGCCATGTCGGGACCGGCCGCAGGAGCCGCAATCCCCGCGCTCGCAACCTCCCCGGCACTGACGCCGGAAGCCCCGCCGAGCGCAGGCGCAGGGAGCGTAACGGCGAATGCCGCCGTCGCCAGCGTGGACAAGCCGGTGCTCAAGGGGCTCGGCGGTAGCGGGCTGGAGGGCGAGGCGCGCAAACTCAACCCCGCGATGATCCGGGCGCTCAAGGAGTTTCAGACCGCCAGCGCGGAGTTCCCCAACTTCTGCCGCGAATGGGAGCACAAGCTGGTCGTGCGCGAGCATGACAACCTCGACCACATCAAATGGGTGATGCATAACGGCGTCGAGACCGGCAGCTATGTCGGTTACGGCGCGATCGACTCCTGCACCTGCAAGCAGTCGAGCAACGGCGTCGCGGTCGGAATCCTGACGTACAAGGAGTACGACTACACGCTGACCGGCAAGAGCATCGCCGAGGCGAAACATGCGGCGCCGCATGCCGACGCGGTGGTCCCGACGCGCGAGATTTTCGCCTACGAGAAGGGCAAATGGTTCTGGTAAACCGCGCCCGCTGATTCGGCCGTGGCGCGGCCGCCTCAGTTGAGCTCCTTGCTCGAATACTCCAGGATCCGGCGGCCGACGATGATCATGTTGATCTGCTGGGTGCCCTCGAAGATGTCATTGATCTTCGCGTCGCGCATCCATTTTTCGACCAGGTAGCGGCGCGAGTAGCCGAGCGGTCCGAGCAGTTCGACCGCCTTCTGCGTGATCAGCGTGACCGCCAGGCCCGCCTTGGCCTTGGCCATCGAGGCCTCGAGGCTGTTGCGCAAGCCTCGATCGAGCATCCACGCCGCGCGCCAGGTGAGCAGCCGCGCGGCCTTGAGCTGCACTTCCATCTCCATGAAGTCGCGCTCGACCGCGCTCAGGCGGCGCGGCGAAAGTCCGTAGCGAATCTCGACCTGCTGCTCGGCCAGGAAATCGCGCACGAAATCCAACGCCGCGCGTCCGACGCCGATCGCCATCGCCGCCACGATCGGGCGCGTCGCGTCGAACGTCGCCATCACGTCCTTGAAGCCGCCCTCGCGCCGCACCTCGGCGGTGCCGAGCAGATGGTCGGCGGGCACGCGGCAGTTGTCGAAGACGATGGCGGCGGTGTCGCTCACGCGAATGCCGAGCTTTTTCTCGAGGCGCACGACGGACATTCCCGGTGTTCCATGCTCGACCACGAACGGCTTGATTCCGGCACGCCCGGCGCTCTTGTCCACCGTCGCCCAAACCACCACGAATCCCTCGGACTTCTCTGCCGCCATCCAGCCCGAAGTGCAGAAGATCTTGTTGCCGTTGATCACCCAGTGATCGCCGTCGCGCGTCGCGGTGGTGGTCACCGCGGCCGAGTCCGAGCCGCATCCGGGCTCGGTGATGGCCATCGCGCCCCATTTCGGCTTGCCCTCGCGAAAGGGTGCGAGGAATCGCTGCTTCTGCTGCGGCGTGCCGGCGGCCATCACGGCCGCGCCGCCGAGGCCGGCGTTGGGAATCGACAGAAACAATCCGGCGTCGCCCCAGCAGAGTTCCTCAGTGGTGGCGACGGTGTAGACGTTGCGCAGCCTGGGTCCGCCCTGTGCGTCGCCGCCGCCCATCGGATCGCCGCCGGGCGCGGTGCTCGCGGCCCACATCGCGTTGAGGAAATCCCACGGCTTTTCGTGCTCGCGCTCGTCGTACTCGCGCGAGATCGGCCGCATCATCTGCTCGGCCACCGTGTGGTACAGCGCGATGCGCTTTTGCGTCTGGGGTTCGAGTTCGAAATCGATCATCGAAACACTCCTGAGAACACTCCCGAGGCAATTTCCGCGCTGTCCGGCGCGCTCAAACGGTTGCCAGCCCCTCGAACGTTGATAATCCGCGCGCGTTGCGCAGCCACATCTCGACCGGATGCTCGCGGATATAGCCGTGGCCGCCGAGCACCTGGACCGCGTTGTCCGTCACCTTGAGCGCGATCGCCGCGACGTAGTTGCGCGCGAGGTAACTCTCCTTGCGCGCATCCTCGCCGCGGTCGAGCCGCCATGCGGCTTCCCATACCAGCAGGCGCGCGGCGTCGATCTCGATCGCCATGTCGGCGAGCATGAAGGCCACCGCCTGCTTGGTCGCGATCGGAACGCCAAAGGCCTTGCGCTCCTTGGCGTAATCGCGCGCGTAGTCGAATGCGGCGTGCGCCACGCCGACGCCCATCGCGGCCAGCGCGATGCGCGACTGGTCGAGCGCGCGTGCGAAGTCCGCGCCGCCGCCGCCCAGGCGCGCTTCGGCGCCGGCGCGGCATCCGTCGAGCGCGACTTCATAGGTCGCGAGTCCCTTGAGGCCCATGTTGCGTTCGCGTTCGCCCACGCTGAGGCCCGCGCTCGTGCGCGGGAGCAGAAAACCTTCGACCCGGTCGTGATTTTCGGCTGCGGCCCACACCAGCAGGGTTTCCGATTCCGCGGCGAGCGGGACGAGGCACTTGCTTCCGTCGAGCACGAAACCCGCGCCGTCGCGCCGCGCAACCGTGCTCATCGCCATCGGATCGAAGTCCCATCGCGGTTCCATCAGCGCGGCCGTGGCGGGCACGAACTCACGGCCGGCGAAGCGGCGCAGATGGCGCTCGCGCTGCTCGTCCGTGCCCATGGCCAGCACCGGAAACGCGAGCAGGCGCGGCGCGAGCACATGCGCCGCGATCGCCAGGTCGCCCCATGCCAACTCCTCCGCGACAATTGCGCCGGTGAGCGCAAGCCGCGTGTCGCCGTTGCCGCCGAGCGCCTCGGGAATCGGCCCCTGCACGAGACCGAGCTGCCACGCCTGCTCGACCAGCGCCGGCGGGATTTCACCGGCTTCGTCGGCGGGCCGCGCCGCGGGCCGTATCTGCTCGCGGGCGAAGGCGCCCACGGTGTCGCGGATCATCTGTTGCTCTTCGGACAGCTCGAAGCTCAGCATCGCGGTTTTACGGCGGCTCCGTTGGATTGCACTGGGATCGCATACTAATCCTGTGGACGGCGAAACGCATCCGCCCGGGCGCGCGTTGCTTCAGGATCACGGCTCCTGCTCCTCGCGGCGGAGCCGGGCGCGCTCGCGCGCGCGCCGGTAAAGCGTCGGCGGCTCTTCGACCGTGGTCGGCCGCGGCACTGGCTTGCGCACTTTGCGCGACGGCGGTTTGCGCCCGGTGCGGCGCGGTCGGCGCGAAGGCATACGCAGGATCATAGCGCAGGCGCGGCAATCGCGCAGGCGCGGATCAGCGAACCAGGGTGCGGGGCTCAGGCATCGCGATGAAGCTGAGCTGCAGGCCGGTGGTGACGCCGCCGGCCGCCCGCCGCGAAAAATACCGCTCCGATTCGCATTTGGTGCATGGTCCGACCTGCCGGACCGCATCCCGCTCGAGGCCTGCGCCGGCGAGTTCATCGGCAACGATGCCGCGCAGGTCCATGTAAGCCTTGTCGGCGCGTTCGCCCGCGCGGATATGCGCCGCGCCGCGGTCGAAGCGCCGCACAAAACGGCGCGCGAGCCCGGCATCGACTTCATAGCAGCACGGGCCGATGGAAGGACCGAGCAGGGCGCGGATGCGGTTCGCGCGCGCGCCCAGACGCACCATCGCGCGCACGCCCGCACCGGCAATCCCCGCCAGCGTCCCGCGCCATCCGGCATGCAACGCGCCGATCACGCCTTCTTCCGCGTCGGCGAGCAGCACCGGCACGCAGTCGGCGGTGAAGATGCAGAGCACGACTCCAGTCTCGCGCGTGACCAGTCCGTCGCCTTCGGGCCGCGGCTCGCCGTTCATCTCCGATCCCACGACCTTGACCTTCCTGCCGTGGACCTGCCTGAGCTGCACGAAGCGGGCGCCGCGTGGCATCAGGCGGCGCGCGCGATGCCAGTTCGAGTCAACTGAGCGCGGATGGTCGCCGACCCAGTAGGAGAGATTGAGCGAGGTGTACACACCCCGGCTCACGCCGCCATCGCGGCCGAGGAAGCCGTGGCACAACGTCAGTTCGTCCCACCCGCGCAGGACGGGTGGCAATGGGGGCAGCGATGGGGTTCGGCGAAGCGCGCGCACTCGGTCGTTCGGTCATCCGGTTGTTCGAGCCCAGAAGGTTAACCTATAATCTCGATCTTTGGAATTATGCCTCGGAGTCGCCCATGAACGGCTACGAATATCTGCTCGAGCGCAATCGTCTGATGTTCAAACTCGAGGAAGACCTTGCGGCGCTGCGCGACCTGCCGGCCGCCGAACGCCAGGAAAAAACCGCACGCCTGCAGGGTGCGTTTGACATCCGGCTGGCCGAGCTTTACGCCCGGGTCGCCAACGAGTATCCGGGCGAGCGGCGCAAGAAGGCCCGTCCGCTGGCCGATCCGCGCTAGCCGCGGCCTATTCGTTCATCCAGGGGCGTCAGAGCAGAACCTTGAGCGGCGTCGAGCGCACCATCAGCATCCGCGGCGCGCGCACGCACAACCTCAAAAGCATCTCGCTCGATCTGCCGCGCGACCGCCTCATCGTGGTTACCGGCGTCTCGGGATCGGGCAAGTCAAGCCTGGTGTTCGATACGCTGTACGCCGAAGGCCAGCGGCGCTACGTACAGAGCCTGTCCACCTACGCGCGGATGTTCCTGCAGCGGATGGACCGGCCGGACGTGGATGCGATCTCCGAGATCCCGCCGGCGCTCGCCCTGCGGCAGAAGAACACGATCAAAAACGCCCGCTCGACCGTGGGCACGGTCACCGAAATCAGCGATTACCTGCGGCTGCTGTTCGCGACGCTGGGCCGCACCACCTGTCCGCGCTGCGGCGGTTCGGTTACGCGCGACACGGTCGAGAGCGCGGCCGCCCATGCGCTGAGCGCGCCCGGGATGCAGCTTTTTCTGGCGCCGTTCGAGCCCGGATCGCGCACGACCGCGGCGGCTTACGAGTTTCTTGCCCAGAACGGGTACCATCGTTTGTACCTCGACGGCGCGATCGTCGAGACCGCGGAACTGCTCGGACGGGCGGTGCAGACCGTGCTGCGCGACAGCACGACCGGCATCGATGCGGCCGGCGCCGCGGAGACACCGCGGTACGCGATGAACGGCGATGCGGCGCCCGCCAACGGCGCCGGCGCGCCGGACGCATCGGCGACCGCGCGCAATGGCGTCGCGCCGCTCATGGTCGTCACCGACCGCGTCGCGACCGACGCGGGCGATGCCGGCGCGCGCGTGCGCGAGGCGCTCGAGAAGGCCTTTTATCTGGGCGGCGGACGCGCGCGCATCGTCACGCTGGTACGCGACAACGGCAAGCTCAGATCAGTCGCCGAGGCCGCGTTCGATCGCCGCTTCAACTGCTCGCGCTGCGGCACGCTGTTCGTCGAGCCGACGCCGGCGCTGTTCTCGGCCAACAGCCCGATCGGCGCATGCCCCGAATGCGAGGGGTTCGGCCGCACCGTCGAACTCGACCTGGAAAAGGTCATCCCCGACTCCGGCCTCTCGTTGCGCCAGGGCCTGATCGCGCCCTGGCGCACGCCGGCCTACCAGGAGATGAAGACCTGGATGCTCAAGTGTGCGCGGCGGGCGCGCGTGCGCGCCGCGGTGCCGTTTCGCGAGATGACCGCGGCCGAGCGGAGCTGGCTGCTCGACGGCGAGCCGCGCGGCGCGCGAAGCGAAAATGCGCGCGGCGAGGAATGGGAGCGATGGCCCGGCGTGCGCGGATTTTTCCGCTGGATGGAGAAGCGGCGCTACAAGACCCACGTCCGCATCCTGCTCGCGCGCTATCGCCGCTTCGTGCCCTGCCCCGCCTGCGGCGGCGCCAAGCTCAGACCCGAGGCGCTCAATGTGCGGGTCGCGGGGATGACGATCGCCGAAGTCGGGCAGCTCGCGGTGCGCGAGCTCAAGGGATGGCTCGAGCGGCTTGCGCAGGAGCCGTCGGCGGCGGAACGCGCCGGAGTCGTGCTGCGCGAACTGGCGAGCCGTGTCGGCTACCTCGACGAGGTCGGGCTCGGCTATCTAACCGTCGAGCGCCAGGCGCGCACGCTTTCCGGCGGCGAGGCGCAGCGCATCCACCTGGCGAGCGCGCTCGGCAGCCTGCTTACCGCCACCATGTACGTGCTGGATGAGCCGACCGTCGGCCTGCACGCGGGCGACGTGCGCCGGCTGCTCGGCGTGCTGCGCCGCTTGCGCGACCTCGGCAACACCGTTGTGGTGGTCGAGCACGATCCGATGATGATCGCGGGCGCCGACTATACCGTCGAGCTGGGGCCGGGCGGCGGACGCGAGGGCGGACACCTGGTCCGCGCCGGCGTCCCGGACGGCGGCGCCAAACGGGCGCGCCAGCGCGCCCAGGGCGCCCGGGCCCGCAAGCCGATCAAGCCGGCCGCCGACGGCGCGGACGCGCTCAATGGCGCGACGCCGGGGCGCGTGATGCTGATGCGCACGCTGGCGCGCGAGCGGCGCTTCAGCCGCAGCGATCCGGCGCTGCGCATCGTCGGCGCGCGCGAGCACAATCTCCGAAACCTCGACCTGCGCATCCCGCTGGGCCGCATGGTGTGCGTTACCGGCGTCTCCGGATCGGGCAAATCGACGCTGGTCGAGGATGTGCTCTACAACAACTACCTGCGCCGGCGCGGCGAGCCGGTGAGCGAGGTCGGCGCCTGCGATCGCATCGAGGGCCTCGAGCTGATCGGTGAGATGGTGCACATGGGGCAGGAGCTGCCGGCGCGCTCGCTGCGCTCCAACCCGGCAACCTATCTCAAGATCTACGACGACATCCGCCGGCTGTTCGCGCAAGGCAACGAAGCGCGGCGCCAGGGCATCCAGGCGCGCCATT